>Ga0257113_1000454_pt1 | contig 13442 bp, 12 predicted proteins | sample LP_taG_4_FD_191568 | JGI IMG/M metagenome (GOLD analysis project Ga0257113, IMG submission 191568) | Marine microbial communities from Northeast Subartic Pacific Ocean, Canada - LP_J_2015_P26_2000m | ecosystem: Environmental > Aquatic > Marine > Oceanic | place: Canada: Northeast Subartic... | reverse complement strand
CAAAAATAACGCAGGATGGTGGGCTGACGGACAGATTGACGACAGTTCGTTTGTTTCTGGACTTCAGTGGCTCATATCAAACGGAATCATGACGATTTCGTAATGTCGTTTGATGAAATATTATTATTCATATGACTGCGTGAGATAATCAGATATGTTACCAATAGGGGATGAAAATCCCCATCCACCAGGATTCAAGCCCAAGCTTACCTATGCGTTTATTGCGATAAATGTAATTGTCTTCTTCTTCGAGGTATATGTTACCGGTGAGTTTTTTGAATTTACAAATCCCAATGCCGCAATGCTGTTCTATGAATGGGGTGCAGTACCTGCTTGTATCGTTGGAGAAAGCTATATAGCTGCAGGTCCTTACACTATACCATGTCCTGCCACTCCATACATAACTTTGCTAAGCTCAACGTTCTTGCACGGTGGTCTTATGCATCTTGGAGGGAACATGTTATTTTTATGGATATTTGGGGACAACATTGAAGCAAAGTTTGGAAGAGTAAAATATTTTGTCATTTACTTAGGGTGGGGAATCGGTGCTGGCCTTATCCATATACTTGGAGACCCGTTAAGTTCTATTCCCGCTGTTGGTGCATCAGGTGCAATATCCGGTGTGCTAGGAGCCTATCTAGTAATATTTCCACATGCAAAAGTTAAGACATTTTTGATGCTTGGATTTTTCTGGAGAATGCTTCGCATCAAGGCCATGTATTTTCTTCCATTTTGGCTTATTTTTCAAAATTTGTTACCATTTTTCATCGGCGGGTTTGGTGTGGCAGGAGGAGGAGTTGCATATCTTGCACATATTGGAGGGTTCGCGTTAGGGCTAGCAGTTGGATATATTTACAAAAAATCTCATGGTTCCCAGTTTACCTATGGGACACGTTATGGCTACAGAGGAGACTACAGATAATAACCACTAAATTATCCATTACAAAAATATCTTCATGCCACTGATAACAGTATCAATGTATCCAGGCAGATCTCAACAGCAAAAAGATGATTTTGCAAAGACAGTAACAAAGTCTGCTGTTGAGATTCTAAAGGTCGCCAAAGAACAGGATGTAATTGTGGTCTTTAATGAAAACCCAAAGGGAAACTGGTTTTTAGCTGGAGAACAGCTGTAACCTTTTTTCATTTATTTTTAGCCTATCTTTTTATTTTCATCTTATTTACAGATGTTATGACAAAAATTGCAGTAGTTCAACTAAAAGCATCTACTGATAAAAACAGGAATTTAAAAAAAATTCTTCATTATATTTCCAAGGCTGCAAAACACGGAGCTGATATATGTGCATTTCCAGAATTCATGATGTTTTATACCAAATCATCTCAGACGCCTAGGCAGCTGGCTAATGCAGCTGAAAATATCAATGGGAACTTTGTCACTGAGATTGCCAATGCAGCTAAACAAAACTCTATCATGGTTGTCGGAACGCTTTACGAAAAAAGTACAAAAAAAAATCGGGTATACGATACCTGCTTTCTAGTTAACCAAAATGGAAAAATAACTAGAACTTACAGAAAGATTCATCTGTTTGACGCGTTGGGATTCAAAGAATCAGATAAGATGGTAGCAGGTTCAAAGATTGCACTTCCTTTAAGGACTAAAATTGGTACTCTAGGAATGCTTATTTGCTATGACCTGAGGTTTCCAGAAATGTCGAGGAATTTGGCATTGGCTGGTTCAGAAATATTATTTGTGCCATCTGCGTGGATAAAAGGTCCTTTCAAAGAAGAGCACTGGTTAACATTCAACAAGACACGTGCAATTGAAAATGGCTGTTATCTAATTGCACCTGATCAGGTAGGCAATATTTACTGTGGAAGAAGTCTAGTAGTTAATCCATATGGTAAAATCTTACTTGATATGAAAAGGAAGGAAGGTATTGGTTTTGTAGATATTTCACTTCAAGATGTGTACCAAACACGTAAAAAATTACCACTTCTCAAAAACCGTAGACCAAAAATTTATTCCAAATTCAAGTCATAATCTTTCGAGTTTTGCACTGTATGTTGGTACATTGCTCTGTCCATTTTTGTTTTCTAGAATATCTGTATAGAATTATAGGCCAACAACAGATCTCACACACTTTCTTTGTACGACGAAGCCTAGCCTTTTGTGGAAGAGGAGAAGATGCAGTACAACCATTACTATAGTTTGAACAACCAATAAACCTCTTTTTGGTTGCCGGTGAGCGGATTATCATTAACTGTCCAATACTACATTGAGGACACTGCGTAAGAGCATTTTTTGGCGAATTTGTTCCCAGAATTAAATATTTTTTCATTTTTGTAGAATATGACAGATAACCATTTGAATCCAGATACTGCTTTAACTCATTTTTCAAAGTCTCTATTTTTTTCTTTGTTGCTCTTATAGTTCTGCTAGGTTTCTCTTTGTTTTTTATACGTACATCTTTAGATTTTTTTTGCAAGACTATCATTTTCTAAAAACTTTTTCCTTAATCAAAATTTATGAAGTATTTTTATAAGGAACTGGTAGAAGTTTTTTGTGGAAAAAGTCTGTGTTTTAGGTGCTGGAAGTACAAAGTATGGTAAATTAGAGGATAGTATTAGTGATATTGCTATTCAGGCATCAGTTGGTGCAATTGAAAGTGCAGGAATAGAATCAAAAGAGATCGAAGCTGGCTACATCTCAAATGTTTTCGGTGTGGCAGACAAGCAGGTACATCTAGGACCTGTAGTGATGAGTAACCTTGGCATCTCAGACAAACCGTCACTTTCAATAGAATCAGCATGTGGCAGCGGATCTGTATCATTTAGAGAGGCTTTTGCAAATATTGCGGCAGGATTCTATGATGCAGTATTGGTAACAGGAGTTGAAAAAGTAACACATACTGGCACAGAATGGACTACAACATATTTTTCCTACTGTTCCGATTTCTTTTATGAAGGTCAAGCTGGGGTATCCTTCCCCGGACTATTTGCATCAATGGCTAGAGCCTACATTAATGAATTCAATGCTACTGAGGAAGATTTTGCACGAGTAGCTGTTAAGAATCATGATAATGGACTGTTAAACCCAAAAGCACATCTAAGAAAAAAGATCACGATTGACGATGTAATGAATTCTGATATCGTAGCGAGTCCACTAAAACTTTATGACTGCTGCCCATTCTCTGATGGTGCTAGCGCAGTAATACTATGCAATCAAAGGTTTGCAAAGGAACACGGTGGTAACTATATCGATGTCATAGGTTCAGGTAGAGGTGGATCCCCTGCTGCATTGCAAGCAAGGGAGCATCTTACTACTATACCCAGTACGAACATAGCTGCAGCATCTGCTTACAAGATGGCTGGTATTACTGCAAAGGATGTAGACTTTGCTGAAGTTCACGATTGTTTTACCATCGCTGAGATTATTGATACTGAGGATCTTGGTTTCTTTGAAAAGGGTAAAGGAGTAGAAGCGGTTAGAGATGATCAAACTAGCTTGAATGGTAAAATCCCAATCAATCCGTCAGGCGGTCTTAAATCAAAGGGACATCCAATTGGAGCAACCGGTGTGGGTCAAGTTGTAGAAGTTTATGACCAGTTAACTGGAAATGCGGGAGAAAGAACTGTAAAAAATGCAAAGATTGGATTAACACATAACTTTGGTGCTACTGGAGCAAGTTGCGCCGTTCATATTTTTCAAAGAGTGTAAATCTATGGAAAAGCAAAAATTCATAGCTCATGCTAAAGAGGGAAAAATCCTAGCTCGTAAATGCATAAACTGTGGAAATCTACATCTGGTCACTGTTTATTTTTGTGAAAAATGCGGGAAGAAAGCATTTGATGATGTTATATTAGATGGTCAAGGAAGCGTAGAGACATACACAATTATGACAGTTCCGCCCACAGGTTTTGAAAAATATACACCATATGCTTGGGTAGTGATGAGTATCGATAACGTTGATTTGCGGATATCAGGGTTTTTACCAAATATAGCAAAGCCAGAAGATCTTCCAATTGGTACAAAAGTCAAAATATCTGGTTTTGATAACCGTGGAATAATTTTGGAAAAACCGTAAATCAATTTTAGCGTTACTGTAATTTTTTTTTTAACAAAAATTTAATATGATTTAATAATATTTATTTGATGATGCCTGTTGATGTAAAGTGTGGAAAATGCGGAGAAAAAATTTCTACAATGAAGATGCTAAAGTCAATCAAAGATACACTAAAGCATTATAATAATAAATGTCCTTCTTGCGGACAAAAACTATCAATAACTGATTTTTCTTTAGATGCAGAAAAAAAATAACTATTTTTCACATTCTGAGATTTTGAAAAAATTCAAAACTTGATCATGCGATAAGTCTTAATTACTCCGTTTATTTACTAACGATGTTGGGGAGCAGTAAAAAATTAGAGCTTGAAGAAGAGCTCGATCATGAATTAAATATGGATATGGATGATAATCTTGACTTAGATGATCAACTTGATCTTGACTTAGATGAAAAATCAGGAGGCACGATTATTCAATCTACCTCGAAACGTGTAAGAATGATCTTTTCTGTGATGGCTAGCCCAAACCGAATTGACATTTTGAGAATCTTGAATTCCAAGGGGCCTCTTACATATTCTGAACTGAAATCTCTTGCAGGTTTTAAGTCAAAAAAAGAGAGTGGTAAATTTGCATATCATTTAAGAAAATTACTAAGGCAATCTCTTGTAGCGTTAAACAAGTCAGAGCGGAGATACACCATTACGAATCTGGGCAAACTTGTCTTAAGCCTAGCACGGCAGATTGAAGAAAGATCAATTATTGAAAGCGGCAAAATGTATGTAAGAACCTCGCATGATTCTATTGAGGAATTTAATTCTCAAAAAATAATCCAGTCACTAGTTCGTGAGGGAGGCTTACCACTTGAGCTGGCGCAAAAAATAACAGAAGAGGTTGAAAACCGCATTTACAAATATCAGACAACATATTTGACAGGCTCACTTATTCGTGAACTGGTTAACTCTGTACTCTTAGAAAACGGTCTTGAAGATTACAGAAACAAACTTGCGCGAGTTGGGCTTCCTGTATTTGAAGTGAAAGAAATGATCTCAAACGCGGAAAAGCTAGATAATGGTGTAGAGGGGCTATTATATAAGACAGGTCAAACTGTGTTTGCCGAACACCTTCTCACAAACACACTTCCAAAAGATGTAGCAGACTCGCACCTCTCAGGCGATCTACATATAACATATCCTGGCTTATGGTCACTTTTACCCGATATTATTTTCATAAATGTAAAAGAACTGATAGAAGATGGTATCAATCCACGAGGAAAATCCCTTAACGTCAGTAGAATTCCATCAGTTAAGACACTGGATAACCTATCTTCTGCACTATCCATGATAATCTCTCTCATCTCGAAGGAGGCTTCTCAGGAAGTAGTGATGGACGGTTTGATCTCTTTATTATCAAAATATTCAAAAAAACTGCCTGAACTAGAGCAAAAAATTGTTGAAGCCTTTGTAAAATCTTCTACAACCCTGAAATACAACAAGGCACCAACGATGGTTTCATTTGTAATCCATCTCGGAACGGAACAAAAGATTGTCAACGCTGTACTTTCTGCATACAGAACATATACACAGCTTACACCAATTCCAATGATCGGGCTTATTATCAATTATGAGAAGGGGGTTGTCTCTCACGTGTCAGAGATATTATCTGAAATTATTACTCTTGGCGGTAAGATAATGTTTTCAAAACATCATGTATCACAAAAAGGAATTATACATTCAAAAAATACAAACGTTACCTCACTTCATCTGTGTTCATTATCTATTAATCTGCCACGTTTGGCATTTGAATCAAACAAAGACGAAACTTATTTTAGAGCAAGACTTGCCTTGTTAATGAAACCTGCTTTATCTTCTATGGCTTTACGCAAAAAAAGTATTTCTGATCTTGTAAGACTTGGTATTAATCCAGTACTTGGTGATAGCACACAATATATGCAGCGTAGCTCTGTCTCTTTGATAGTCAACCTAATCGGTTTACATAATGCAGTATACGGTATACTGGGATTTAAGAATGATAAACAAGGAAAAGAAATCTTACACAAAGTAATTGAAACTGCAGTAGATGTTGCCTCAAAAAAAGCCAAGGAACTTTCTGTAAACGTTATGATATGCATTACCGAAAGTGACGGATCTGACAGGTTTGTTTCTCTTGATGAAGAAAAGTACGGAAAAGATACTATCCTCAAAATTATTGATGGTGAAACTTACTCGCAAGGAATTACACTTGATGGTGGCACAATGACAGAACTTACTGCAAAAAGCGCTGAAATTGTTGAATGCAATAAAATTACCAAAATTCTGAATGGAGGTTTGTTGGTGCCATTAAAGATACCAGGAGGCACTAAAGTAACACAGATCAAAAAACTCATTGAGAAAGCATGCAGTTTTATTGACTCATTCAAGCCGGTTATTAAAATACCAGTTTGTGGAAATTGTGGATTCAAAGGTGAAAAATTGGTAGATAAATGTCCTACCTGCAAATCCTCATTCATTATCTAAACACATCCCAAGTTTTTATCCTGTATTTCTTAGATCGATCACGATCCAATTATATTAGGATTCGAAAATTGTCAGAAAAGTTTAGCTACAATAGATCTTAACTCTAAATCTTTTTTGCCATAGAAGTTATATTCTATATGAATTATTAGTTGAATGGGGAGACTTATGGAAGAGGCAAAATCACAAATAGAGAATTCTATCGCTCAAGTTCGCAAGAGAGATGGATCAATTTCAAACTTTAACACAGATAAAATACTGACTGCTATATACAAGGCATTTTCAGCATCTAACAAACCAGATAAGGAACTTGCGATTGAACTTTCTGATGGTGTTTTAACTAAACTAGTTGAGCATGGATTTTCAGCAACCAACCCTCCCAGTGTAGAATCTATCCAGGATTTGGTTGAATCTACTCTAATCGATCAAGGTCATAGCGATATTGCAAAAAGCTATATCCTATATCGTCACGAACGCAGAAAAATTCGCGAGGAAAAGATGAAAGTTTTAAATACTAAAATTCTCGACACGGTGGGAAAATCATTTGATATTAACAGTTTGAGGGTTTTGGCATCACGTTATCTGATGCGTGATAACAAAAATGAAATTAATGAAACCCCGTCAGAATTATTTGAAAGGGTTGCAGTTTTAGTTGCAATTTCTGACATGCTAAGAAATAGTGAACTTTTTGTCGCAGAGGGTGGTATTTCACAAAATATAGAGGAAGCAACTGAATATCTGAAAAAACTAGATGATTTTAACTACAAATTCAAGATAGGCAAATACTATCTAAACAAGTGGCATTTTAGGTGTCTCATAAACTGCTATGTTGATCTAGCAAATCAAGGAAAGATGAAGGTTCCATTTAAGGAACTGTTAACCATGATTGCATCCAAAAAACTTGATGGATATGCTGACAAGATATCAGAATATTATGAATTAATGGTATCTCAGGACTTTTTACCAAATTCTCCAACTATGATGAATGCAGGAGGACGTTTAGGTCAACTTTCTGCATGTTTTGTTTTGGCAATGCCTGATGACATGAAAGGAATAATGAAATCAACTTCTGATGCTGCACTAATATTCAAATCTGGTGGAGGTGTAGGTATTAATTATTCTGAGCTACGTGAGGAAGGCGAGATTGTAGCATCTACTTCTGGGGTAGCATCAGGGCCTGTATCTTTTATGAATATTATCAACAGTGTGACTGAAGTAGTAAAACAGGGTGGAAAGAGAAGAGGTGCAAACATGGGCATTATGGAAGTTTGGCATCCGGATATTGAGAAATTTGTTACAAACAAGACTGAGCCTGGAATCTTAGAAAACTTTAATGTTAGTGTTGGTGTTTGGAAGGATTTTTGGGATGTACTTGTAAACTCACAAGATGGAAAATACACACTACGATGCCCAAGAGATAATTCAACAGCGAGAGAGATAAACGCACATCACTTAATTGATTTGATAGCACAATCAGCATGGAAGAGTGCAGAACCAGGACTGATTTTCTTTGATAATATAAACAAAAACAATGTATTTGCAAAGGCACGTGGTCAACCGCTCCGTGCAACTAATCCTTGTGGCGAGCAGAGCCTTTACCCATACGAATCTTGTAACTTAGGATCAATCAATTTGGCAAATCTTGTAAAGAGGACTGCTGACGGCCAGTACCAATTTGACTGGCAAAGGTATGAAGAAACTATCAGAAAGACTACACGATATTTGGATAATATAATAGATGTTAACCTATACCCTATACCAGAAATTGATAAAGCATCAAAAGAATCTCGCAGGATAGGATTAGGTGTTATGGGAGTAGCAGATCTATTATACAAACTTCGCATTCCATATAACTCGAAAGAAGGATATGATTTTCAATCAAAATTATCCGAGGCGCTAACATACTATTCTATGGAAGAAAGTGTTGCGCTTGCAAAGAGTAGGGGTAAGTTTCCACTGTGTTCAAAAACTGAATATCCAGAAGGTAATATTCCAGTTGCAGGGTATTATGAAAAACCAAAAGAAGAACAATCATATGACTGGGATGCCCTTATTACAAAGATCCAAAAGTATGGAATTAGAAATGTCTTAACTACAACTGTAGCTCCCACTGGTACACTATCTATGTTGGCTGATTGTTCCAACGGAATGGAACCAAACTTTGCATTAGTTTTTGAAAAGAGAGTCACAGTAGGCAGATTCTTTTACACAAATAAAATCTTCGAAGAAGTGTTAAAAGAAAATAATCTGTACAGTGAAGAACTACTTGCAAAGGTAGCAGATAATTATGGTTCTGTTAAAGGAATCTCTGAAATTCCGGATTGGATTCAAAACATATTTGTCACAGCAATGGATATACACTGGTCTGATCATCTCCTAGCACAAGCTGTATGGCAGGATTGGATTTCAAATGCAATTGCCAAGACAATCAATATGCCCAACGATGTATCTGTTGAGGATGTCAAAGCTTCGTATCTTTTAGCGCATGAATTAGGATTAAAGGGAATTACAGTCTATAGAGATGGGTCAAGACACAAACAGGTCTTACATATGACAGGCGAAAACTCAGAAAAAACATTTGATGTAACTGCAAGTGATTATGTTATAAATTATATTTCAAACAATATTAAAAACCCATACGTAAAATCTCAAATTGATAATGCATTATCAGCTACTAAACTGGAGGACGTACAAAGGCCAACACAAAGCGTTATGGAAGAAGCAGAAGAAGAAACTTTGTGTCCTGTATGTAAGAATAATCTTATTTTTGCCGAAGGATGTAACCTCTGCATTGACTGTGGATATACTGGTTGTACATCAGGATAAAGCACAACTTTTTACCTACTTTTTGAAACTTATCATTTAATGAGAAGTTTATCACTCATACTGGCTGAATCTTCATTGGAGATGGTGCCAACGGAAATTCAAAATCACCCGTCGGTAATATCCCACAGCAAAAAACTTGGAAAGTCTCCATCAAATATACTACTTGACAATTCCTGGCATTACGCTGCAATGAAAGGAATTCAAAATGAAAACAAAAGGGGCAGACCAGATATTGTCCATTTTAGTCTATTAGAAGCATGTAGCATTCCACTCTATTTTGAAAAAAAACTTACAATTTACATTCATACTTTAAATGATAAAGTAATCAAGGTTGGCGATGACATCCATCTACCAAAATCTTTTCATAGGTTCGCAGGTTTAATTGAAAAGCTGTTTTATGAAAAAAGAATAGAATCGGGGGGAAAAAAATTACTTGAAATTAACGATATGAGCTTTTCAAAATTAATAGAAGAGATTAATCCAAAGAATGTAATTGGTTTATCCAGCGTAGGCAGACCTAGCTCGTTTTGTGATGTCGCAAGGTCTTTGACTGAAAATTCGTGCGTTGTAATAGGAGGATTTCAAAAATCTCATTTTTCGGACTCTACAGTTAGTAAGATTGATCAGCTGGTTAACGTTAATTCGGAGTCTTTAGAATCACACATTGTTACTGCAAGAATTCTTTATGAATATGAAAAAACCATTTTTAAGTAGTGGAAAAATTTGCAACTTGTGCGGTCATAGTATAGCCTGGTTAGTATTCGGGGTTTCCAACCCTGTGACGCGGGTTCGAATCCCGCTGACCGCATCCTAAATTATTTAGTAGTATATGAGATATGAGATCGTGAAACAAGCAAAAAAAAAAATTGCACTTGAAAGGATATATGTATTGATTAATAGTGCAATCTCAAACGCTAGGTCAAATCCAGATTTAGCTCAAAGACAAGCTAGTCTAGCAAGAAGGATTAGTACACATCATAGAATCAAAATGCCTTATGAATTAAGAATAAATTTTTGTAAAAAATGTAAAAATTTTATCGCACCCGGCATAAATTCAAGAATAAGACTTGGACGGACTAGTCTCAAATCAATTCGAATAACATGTAACTTTTGTGAGAATACATATCGTAAAGTAATAGCTCAATAGTTATTCTCTTTAATAGTATGAGGCATCAAGCTAGTGAAATGCCTTTGCTGACTTATTGCTCCAAGTAATTGCTATCCATATCGATAGTTTATTCCCTTTTCTCCTCGTGGGTGTTTCCAATCAGTTTGCTCAGAACACGTTCCACATTCAATACACCCCTCATGCTGTATCGTAACTTGACCATTTTCTTCGCTATAACACTTAGTTGGGCACAACATAACTAACTTTTTCATAAAATCATTATTGGGGTTTAGTACCTTGATATGAGAAACTTTATCATCATTATAATTCAGCTTTGCAATACGATCTGCAAGTAATGGAATAGAAGGCGTGTAGGATGAAGAAATGGTCTTTCCCTTTCGTTCGGCAAGCTCGGTTGGTACTTTTACATAGCTTTCTTGTGATTCTATCACAGGAAGCAGACGCTCATAGCCTAAAACATTTACAAACTTTGCTGCCATACTTCTAATTGCCCCGCTTGACATGAGTTTTAGGACTATGCTGTGCTTTGCGCTCAAAATGTCTTTTGGCACATCTTTTGTGGCATCAATAAAGATTTTCAGATATTCTTTGTCAATCTCTTTCATGTCTTTTGTGTATGGACTTTCTTCAATTGATTTTGTGTAATATTTACCAAGATAATCTTGAGAGAAATTGTTCTTTTCTAATGCTCTCGCAATAGCGATGGCAGCTCGTACCCCATCATCAATTCCTACGTTAAGACCTTCAATTCTTGGACCAACAAAAATTCCTCTGCCGGCCGCATCACCTACAAACAAGACATTCTTGTGGTAGGGTTTTTTCATTCTGCAGCGTTTTCCGTCAGGAATCAATTTTGCGCCATATTCATCCTCAACATAATCTGTTTTAAACTGGATTCCGTACTGAGATGACATCTTTTCGCGAATCTCAGATAATTTGGATTTGATTTCATCCTCAGAGTTAAATTTTCCAGTCTTGAGCAGCTCTTTCCTTCTGCTTGAAGAAAGGTATGCATCACGAATTTCATACCAAGTTTTTATCAGCTTTGTTACAGCAAAACGGATCTGCATCTGCTTTTCCTTCTCTAAAGTCTTGTCAATCTTTCCCCTTACCGGTACCTCATCTTTGATTAACTCGGTAATCATCGGATTTTTTAACAAAGCGTCTAGCAGTGTATTGGGCTCTGTTGGATTGTCCAAAAGAGAATCAAAGTGATATACTGCACCAACTGACAAGGTGTCGCGGTTTGTGTAAAGGAATCCGCCTCCTAGATGGTTCAGTGTGATGTCGCCTGCAAAAAGATGAGCTTCTCCGCCATCCGTTCCGATTGCAAATGTCTCGTTGATTACATCTTCAGGTAATTTTACAATAGCTTTGACACCTTGATACAACTGTACTGCTGAAAATTTTGGTCTTGCACGGGTAATCTGTGCAACTTCGGAGTTTACTCCATCAGCCGCTATTACTGCCTTTACTTGAAACTCATCTAGCTCATCAGTCTGAATCGTTGTTCTTTCTTTTTTATCATCCCAAGAAATGTCATTTACATGAACGCCGGGAACTATTCCGCCACCACATTTTTGCGCACTTTCATCAGCACTTTGTGCAAACCAGGCATTTAGCTCGTTCATAAGAACCGAATAACCAAAATTTGATTGGTATTCATGCGCTGCTGTGAGATCCATAGAAAAAACTTTGTTTTTTGAAGTTGCGTGCAGAAGATACTTTGTAATTTTTCTCTGTAGTGGCGCCTCACTGACAAAGCTTTCCCCGTAAATATCTTCTACATTGTAGACTCTTCCTTTGTTTGGTTTTTTTGAATATAGGATTCCGCCAGAAATATTTTTTACGCCCACCTTTTTACCTGCCTCAAGTAGGACTGCCTGTTTGCCCAAAGTTGATAGCTGTTTTAGTGCAGCCAAGCCAGCTGAACCACCACCAATGATAGCTACGTCATACTTTTCCATTAAATCATCCAGCCTGTACTACTTGTTGTTGTTTTTTGAGCTCTTCAACTAATAGCGGTATAACATCTTCCATTCTTCCATTGATGAAAATATCACATTCATTCTTTATTGGCGAATCCTCATCTGGATTTATTGCAACTACAAACTCCGAATCCTGCATGCCGGCCACATGTTGCATCGCCCCACTTATTCCAACTGCAACATAAAGCATCGGACTTATTTTGCTTCCACTTGTTCCAATCACTCTAGCTGGAATCATGTAAGTCGAACTGATTGCTTGGCTTGCAGACAGCAGCTTTTTTGAAATTGGTAACGAAATTCCTATCTCTGCGTCTAGTTGTTTGGCAAGTTCAACTACAAGCTTTATGTTTTGGTCTGGGTCATTTTTGATTCCTCGTCCAAAGCTTACAACGGCTTTGCGAATTTCAAAGTCTACCTCGCTTTTGACAATTTTATGACTTAGAACTTTTACTTTGAGGTCCTTCTCTTCTATTTTTGGTTCATAAAATATTATTTCTCCACTCCTTTTTGGATCTGGTTTGATGGGCTCAAAAACACCTGGTATGATACTACAACCCTGAGGATAGTATTCACGCTTTATTGATGGGGTTGTGTTATTGAGGCAAAGAATTGTTGTCCACAAAAACCCTGAAAAATCTGGTCTGTACATTTCTAGAGTTTTTTTGAAGAGAGTTGGTTTACCTTCTGTCTTAATTTGATGTGTTACCGTCATATCGTGAATTACGAGTTTGTTAATATCCGAAGCAAGGCCTGACTCTAACTCTACTAGTACGGTAGATGATAAATGTCTGCCAATGCTGTCTGCTGCAAAAAATATGTAACGCGGTTTTTTGAATTGTTTGGCATAATCTGGCTCAATCCTTGACGCGATCTCTTTGTCTAAAGCAATTTGGCTAATTACTTTGGTATGAATTGTGTTTCTCAAATCTTTTAGCTCTGGATGATCAGCACAAACTACTGCGTCT
>Ga0257113_1000450_pt1 | contig 13453 bp, 8 predicted proteins | sample LP_taG_4_FD_191568 | JGI IMG/M metagenome (GOLD analysis project Ga0257113, IMG submission 191568) | Marine microbial communities from Northeast Subartic Pacific Ocean, Canada - LP_J_2015_P26_2000m | ecosystem: Environmental > Aquatic > Marine > Oceanic | place: Canada: Northeast Subartic Pacific... | reverse complement strand
TCCGAGGGCGCAGCCGAGGAACGGCCCATGCCCCGCCGCAACGATTCGACCCATTCCGGGCTGATGGCGCCCCGCAGGCAGACCACGCCATCGGTGGCGAACGTCCGGACCTGCTCGTCGCTGACCATCGGGTGCCCCATGGGCGCGGACTCTAGATGCGACCCTGGTGGCCTGCCCAGTATTCGTCCTTCAGGAGGCGCTTGTAGAGCTTGCCTGTGGGATGCCGGGGGAGTTCGTCGCGGAAGTCCACGCTGCGCGGGCACTTCACGTCGGCCAGCTGCGAACGGCAGAAGGCGACCAGCTCGGCGGCCAACTCCGGACCTGCAGCGGCAGGGTCCACCGGCTGCACGATCGCCTTGACCTCCTCGCCGAAGTCCTCGTTCGGCACTCCGATGACCGCCACGTCGAACACCGCCGGGTGCATGGTCAGGATGTTCTCGGCCTCCTGGGGATAGATGTTCACCCCACCCGAGATGATCATGTACGCCTTGCGGTCGGTCAGGTAGAGGAAGCCGTCCTCGTCCAGACGGCCAACGTCGCCCAGCGTGCTGGTGTTGGCGTTCAGCTTGGCCTCGGCGGTCTTGGCTGGATCGTTGTGGTACTCGAAGTCGGAGTTGCCCCGGAAGTAGACGCCGCCCTCGGTGCCGACCGGCACCTCGTTCCCGTCGTCGTCCAGGATGACCACCTCGCCCAGCAGGGCCCTGCCGACCGTGCCCGGGTGCTCCAGCCAGTCCTGCGAGTTCGTGTAGGTGAGGCCGTTGCCCTCGGTCCCGGCGTAGTACTCGTGCAGGACCGGGCCCCACCACTCGATCATCCGGCGCTTCACGTCCACCGGGCAGGGCGCTGCGGCGTGCACGGCCGAGATCAGGCTGGAAACGTCGTACCCGGCCCGGACCTCGTCGGGGAGCTTCAGCATCCTCACGAACATGGTCGGCACCCACTGACTCCAGGAGACCTCGTGCTCCTGGATGGCGGCCAGCGCCGACTCTGCGTCGAATCGCTCCATGGCCACCACCGTGCAACCCAGCCGATGTGCCCCCAGGCAGAAGCGCAGCGGGGCGGCGTGGTACAGGGGTGCCGGTGACAGGTAGACGGATCCGGACGTGGCCCCGAAGAGGGCCTCGGCCATCATCGTGATGGAGCTGCCTGCGCCCAGCCCCTGGCCGGACATCGGCGACTTGACGCCCTTCGGGCGGCCCGTCGTGCCCGAGGAATAGAGCATGTCCTGGCCCTCGGTCCGGTCGGTCAGGGGTTCGGACGACTGGGCGGCCACAGCGTCCTCGAAGCAGGCATGGCCGTCCACGTGGCCACCGAGCGCGAAACGGGCCTCGACGGCTGGCGTAGCCGTGTTGATCTCGGCCACCGCGTCTGTCTTGTACGGCGAGGTCACGAACGCACGTGCCCCACAGTCGTCCACGATGTAGGCGATCTCGTCGGCTGTCAGGCGGGACGAGATGGCCGTGTAGTACAGCCCGGCGTAGTGGGCACCCCAGGCAACCGCCAGGAACTCGATCCTGTTCTCCAGGCAGAAGGCCACGTGGTCGCCGGCCTGGATGCCGAGGCTCCTGAAGAGTCGCGAGATGCGGTTGGCCTCGGCGTCCAGTTCTCCATAGGTCATGGTCTCGCCGGATCCGGTCATCACGATCGCCGGACGATCGGGGAACTCGGCGGCCCATCGGCCCGGGTACTGGAGCGCGTTCTCGTCGGTCATGGCGGCGGAACCTACCGGTCCGGTGGTCGGCGGCCGGAAGCGGGCGGAGGTGGACGACCTGCAGGAGGCGAGGGCTGCGCGATTGGCTGTCACATGGGCCGTCTACCTTCTTGAACCATGGCGGCGAGGATCGTGAGGGCGAACTACGGGAGGGCGGCCACGGTCGCGCTAACTGAAGCGGTGGCCGAGGCCAAGGGCGGCGACCCCCTTGCACCGGTCAGCATCGTCGTTACCGACCACGGGCAGGGCATCCGGCTCCGGCGCCGCCTGGCGGCCGGGTCGGCCGGTACACCTTCGAGCGGCGTGGCCGCGATCGACATGGTCACCCTCCTGGACCTGGCCCGTGACCTCACGGCCGGCGCTCCCCAACTGGAGGGCCGCCGACCGGTGTCCGATGCGGTGGTGCTGTCCGCCACCCGCCGGATCCTCAGGGAAGAACCCGGTGTGTTCGGGTCCGTCGCCGAGCATCCGGCCCTGGAAAGGGCCCTGGTATCCGCACACCGCCAACTCCGCGAGGTCCATGCAGACGGAACCGAACGGCTGGCCGGCCTCGGGAAGCTGCAAGCCGCGCTGGTGAAGGTCCACCGGGCGCTGCTACGCCACCTGGCCCCCGACTTCCACGACGAGCGGGAGCGCACCGACCTGGCGACGCTACGGGTCGGTTCCGGCACGGCATCCATCCCGCCGCTCGTCGTCCACCTCCCCGGGCACCTGCTCCCCTCAGAACGACGACTCCTGGCAGCGTTGGCCGACGCCGTGCCGCTCACCGTCATCTGCGGCCATGCACACGGACAACCCGACCCCGACGCCGAGGCCCTCGCCGGTCTGTTCGGAACCGACCTGCCGGACCCGCCCGAACCGGGCACCGGGACCGGTCGGCTGGTGGTATCGGTCCCCGACCAGGAGGAGGAGGCGCGGGTCGCCGTCCGACAGGTCCTCGAGGCAGCCAGGTCCGGCACCCACCTCTCCGGGATAGCGATAGTCCACCCACCCGGCAGCGACTACGCCCGCCTCCTCCACGAACGGCTCCGGGCATCCGGGATCGCCTTCAACGGCTCGTCGGTCCGACGCCTCGACGAGACCATCGCCGCGCGATTCCTCCTGGGCGCACTCACCCTGACGGATCGCGGCCTCCGACGAACCGACCTCGAGGCGCTCTTCGCCACCGCACCCCTCTGGGATCCCGACAACCACCAGGTGCCGGACAGCACCTGGGGTCGACTCGCCCGCCGGGCAGGTGTCGTCGGCGGCCTCGAGGACTGGACCCTGCGACTCGAACGCCTGGCCACCGAGTTCGAGACGCAGCGCGACGAGGAGGGGCGCTCCGACGAGCGGCAGTGGCTCATGGACCGTCTCGAACGCGATGCGGAACAGTGCCGACGACTCGTCGCCTTCGTCACCCGACTCGACCGGGACCTTCATGGCATCACCGGCGCCGGTTCCTGGTCGGCCCGCTGCCGACTGACGAACCGCCTGATCCGGCAGTACCTCGGAAGCGATACCGCTCGTGCACTCTGGCCGGCAGAGGAGTTGCTGGCATTCGAATCGGCGGCAGCGGTCGTGGATCGCCTCGCCCTGCTGGACGACGTCGAACCGGACGCCTCCTTCGCCGGCTTCCGTCGGGCGCTGGTCGCCGAACTTCGGCATCCGATCGGACGCGAGGGCCGTACCGGCCGGGGTGTCCAGGTCCTCGGGATCGAGCAGGCACCAGGGCTCGACGTCGAGGTGGTGATCCTGCTCGGGTTGGCAGAGGGGGTGATGCCAACCCGACCCGCCACGGATGCCCTCCTGCCTGATGCCGACCGCATCACCGCCGGAACAGACCTCCCGATCCGCCACGATCACACCGCCAGCCAGCACAGGGGGTTCGCCGCCGCCATCACCGCCGCCTCTCGACTGGTGGTGCTGGTGCACCCCCGTGGAAACCTCCGACGGTCCGGCGAGCGGCCGCCGTCCCGGTGGTTGTTGGCCGAGATCGAGGCATTCACAGGTGTACGACCGGATCCGGGCGAGCTCGCCGACCTCACCGAGCCCTGGTACCGGCACGTCGCCTCGTTCGCCCAGGCATTGGCCATCGACGAGCCGGCCACCGATCAGGAGAACGAGCTCGGCCTGCTACTCGGCAGGGGCCCTGACGGGACGGGACTCCGACAGGTCGACCCGGTGTTCGACCGTGGGGTGGACCTGGTCACCAGCCGGCTGAGTCGGCGACTCACGCGATTCGACGGCAACCTGGCGGGGGTCGCCCTCCCCGCCATCGACGTCGGCGAGCTCTCGGCATCCCGACTGGAACGCTGGGTCTCCTGCCCCTTCGCATTCTTCTCCGAGTACATCCTCGGTGTTCGGACCGAAGAGGAACCGGATCCGAGCCTCCTCCTCACGGCGCTCGTGCGCGGAAACATCATCCACAGGAGCCTCGAACTCCTCGTCGCCGAAGGGCTCGAATCCCACACGCTTCCCGGCCCCGGCGAAGCCTGGACGGGTGGAGACCACCGCCGCCTGGTCCAACTCATGGACGAGGAGTGCAAGCGCGCCGAAGCCCGTGGCGAGGCAGCACATCCGCTGTTCTGGCCGGTGATCCGTTCCCGAATGGCCGCCGAGCTCCTGGACTTCCTCCGGCGGGACTCCTCAGCCAGGGCTTCCCAGAAGGCCACCCCGGTGGCAGCCGAATACCGATTCGGCGGGCCGACCGCCCTGCACCTCCCACTCCCAGATGGTCGGATCCTCCGATTCCGGGGAGTCATCGACAGGATCGACCGCCAGGAGGACGGCAAGCTCGTCGTGCTGGACGTCAAGAGCGGAAAGCCCGATCGGTACCGGAGCATCAGCGACGACTCCCCGTTTCCTGACGGGACCCGACTCCAGCTGCCCATCTACGGACTGGCCGCGGCTGCTCTCGGAACCGACTCGACCAGCGCCGTTGCCTTCACCTTCGTCGGCGGCAGCCGGCCCGACGACCAACGGATCGGCTACGAGCTGTCACCGCAGGTCCTGGAGGCCTTCGACGTCGTGCTGACCCGCATCGTGGCTGGGATCGAAGCGGGAGCATTCCCCCACAATCCACCGGAGCCGGGCCGTTTCGGAGGCTTCAACTGCCCCCACTGCATGCCGGACGGGCTCGACGCCCGGCGCCTGCACGCTGCGTGTGAGCGCAAGGCCGACGACCCGGCGATGCGACTGCACCGTCACCACATCGCGGATCCGTACGCCGTCACCGGCGATGCAACCGCCGACCAGGTAGCCACCAGGGGCGAGACCGCCGAGGAGGTGGCCTCTCCATGAGCCTGACCCGGATCCCAGCCGACCAGTCGGCCCGCCACGCCATCGCCACACGACTGGATGGAAACCTCTTCGTCGAAGCAGGCGCAGGCACCGGCAAGACGACCGCCCTCGTGGGTCGGATGGTGGCCCTGGTGCTGGACGGCCAGATGCCCGTCGAGTCCATCGTGGCCATCACCTTCACCGAGCTGGCCGCCACCGAACTACGGGACCGCTTTCGACAGGCGCTCGAGGACCGTGCCGGCGCAGAGGTAGACGAGCACCGATGCCAGTTGCTGGAACGGGCGCTGGCCGACATCGACCTCGCCCCGATCTCGACGCTCCACGGCTTCGCCCGCCGGCTCCTGGCCGAGCATCCACTCGAAGCGGGCCTCCCTCCTGCCTTCGACCTCCTCGACGAGGTCAGCAGCCGCCTGGCCTTCGACGATCGGTGGAGCGAGCTCCGGGTCCGCCTCCTCGACGATCCGGACCTCTCCCACACCCTCCTGCTGGCCGCTGACCTGGACATCACGCTGGACCACCTCCGCCAGCTCGCCGCCAGGCTGGACGAGCGGTGGGACCTCCTGGATCCGGACCCGGTGGCACCGCCGGAACCAACCGTGGACTTCCGACCGCTCATCGGAGCCCTGGATGCCATCACCGTCCATGGCCGCCCGGACGCACTGCCCGACGACAAGCTCCAAATGCGACTGGACCGGGTCTCAGGACTCCGCAGGGACCTGGCCGGAACGACCGATGACTTCGATCGGCTCGAAATGCTCCGCGACAAGTCTCGACGTTCGACCGTCACGTTCGGCAACGCCGGATCGGCCTCCGTGTGGGGCGAGACCAAGGACGAGATCATGGACGCCAAGCGGGCAGCCGTCCTGACCTGGGATGCCACGCTCGTCGACGTCGCCGACCAGGTCATCAGGCGGCTCCTCCATGAACTGGTCATCGGAACCAGTGCCGCCGCGACCGGACGCCGACATGCCGGCACCCTGACCTTCCACGACCTGTTGGTCAACGCCCGGAACCTCCTCGCCGACCCGGTGGCGGGTCCAGCCGTGCGCGCTGCGCTGCATGCGCGCTACGGCGCCGTCCTGCTCGACGAGTTCCAGGACACGGACCCGGTCCAACTGGAGCTGGCGCTGATGATCGCCGACCCGCTGTCACCACCCGGCTCGCCGCTCGACCAGGTGACCCCCTCCGGTGGATCCATCTTCGTGGTCGGTGATCCGAAGCAGTCCATCTACCGCTTCCGGCGGGCCGACATCGCCCTCTACCTCAGGGCCCGCCTCTCCCTGCCGGCAGACGCCATCACCCTGACCGAGAACTTCCGGACCACGGTCGGTGTGCTCGACTGGATCAACGCCGTCTTCGGACGCCTCATCCAGGCCGGCCAGGGGCAACCGGGATACGTCCCACTGGAAGGCCACCGTCCTTCCGCCGCCACCGGCCCGGCGGTGACCCTCCTGGGCAGCGTTGCCCACGGGGAGTTCGGCGCCGGCGAACTCCGAACCCTTGAAGCCGTCGACGTGGCGGCAGCCATCACCACGGCGGTCGCGGACGGGTGGACGGTGGAGGACAGGAACGGCACAGAACGGGCATGCACGTTCTCTGACATCGCGGTGCTGATCCCCTCGCGCACCTCGCTGACGGACCTGGAGGATGCGCTGGACGACGCCTCCGTCCCCTATAGGGCAGAGTCCAGCTCGCTGCTATTCGGAACCACCGAGGTCCGCGACCTCCTGATGGTGCTACGCGCCATAGACGACCCGTCCGACGACCTGGCCATCGTTCATGCACTCCGAACCCCCTACATGGGGTGCGGCGACGACGACCTGGCGCGCTGGAGGATCCACTACGGCGGCTCCTGGAACCACCAGGCCGACGCACCGTCGACCGTTCCACCCGGGGACCCGGTCGCCGCCGGACTGGCCTGGCTGGGCGAGGTCCACAAGACCCGTCACCATGAGGGCCCCAGCGCCATCCTCGAGCGGCTGATCGTGGACCGTAGGGTGCTGGAGTTGGCCACCGCCACCCCCCGGCCCCGAGAAGCCTGGCGCCGTGCCCGGCTCCTGGCGGACCGGGCCCGGGCCTTCGCCGAGGCGGACGGTGGCTCGATCCGGGCATTCGTGGAATGGTCCCTGCAGCAGGCCGAAGACGGCAGCCGAGTGACCGAGACCGTCCTTCCGGAGCTGGACGACGACGCCGTCCGGATACTGACCATCCATGGCTCAAAGGGTCTCGAGTTCCCGATCACGATCGTCTCCGGGCTGTCCGGGGGCGGCAATCCGGGCGGCAGCGGCCTCGACCTGATCTTTCCGGATGCCGGCGTACCCGAGGTCAGGATCCGGAAGGCCCAGGCGACGAACGGCTACGCAGCGGCCGCTGGGGTGAACGGTGCCTTCGACCGTGCTGAACGAATACGCCTGCTCTATGTGGCGGCGACCCGGGCACGCGACCACCTGGTGGTCTCCCTGCATCGCACGCAGGACGTCGACCGGTCAGAGGAACCGGAGGGTGGCGCCACCCCGGCACGCCAGCTCGCCGCCACCCTGGTCGCCCTCGGCGCCGACGTGCCCGCAGCCGACGTTCTCACGGCCACCTCACGACCCCTTCCCGCCTCGATCGCCTTGGAACCGCGCCCACGTCAGGATCGGGATTCATGGGCTGCGGACCGCCGTGCCGTCATCGACGCCGCCTCGAGCCACCAGACGTTGGCGGCAACCCGGATCGCGGCCCACGCGGCTCCGGACCTCCCCGTCGACCGGGCCCGACCCGGTGAGGCCGGCCGACATGGCACGGCAGTCGGGCGTGCCGTCCACGGCGCGCTTGAACATGCCCCGTTCGACGACGCCGACGTCAGCGCCCTGGCAAGGGAACACGCCATCAACGAAGGGGTGATGGGCGAAGCGCCGCGGATCGAATCCCTGATACGGGCGGGACTCGCCTCGGACGTGGTCCGGGCTGCTGCCGGGGCACGACACTGGCGGGAGCTGTACGTGGCCGCACCGCTGGTCGACGACCCGGGCTCACCGGTGGTAGAAGGATTCATCGACCTCGCCTACCTCGATGGTGGGCCCGACGAACCCGGGTTGGTCATCGTCGACTACAAGACCGATGCCGTGGTCGACGACGCCGACCGCATCGCCAAGGCCTCCCGCTACCGACTCCAGGGGGCGACGTACGCCCTGGCAGCCGAACGATCCACCGGCCTGACCGTCCAGAGGGTCGTGTTCTGCTTCCTCTCGGGCGACGGCGCCGTGGAGGTCGACATCGAGGACCTCCCGGCCGCCATGGCCGAGGTGGCAGAGGTGGTCAGGGACATGACCGGCGTCTGACCACAGGGCCGACGCCTCCTGGTCGGGACCCACAGTCCGGCTACCGGTAGCGTCGCAGAGGTGTCCGCACCAGCCGCCTTCGCCATGCGCAGCCTGCTGTTCGCCCCCGGCAACCGCCCCGAGGTGCTCGCCAAACTGCCCAGGTCCGGCCCCAGCGCTGCGGTGATCGATCTGGAGGACGCCGTCCCACCGGACCGCAAGGTAGAGGCCCGAGCAGTCGCCCACCAGGTGGCCCCGGCACTCGCCTCCGATGTCCGCCTCTTCGTCCGGGTGAACGCACCCGACACCATCCACTTCCTCGACGACGTACTCGATGGGCTGCCCGAAGGCCTCACCGGTGTGGTCGTCCCGAAGCTGGCATCGACGGCCGACGTCGACACGGTGGTGGCCGCCCTGGACGCCGCCGGCCACACCAACCTGCCGATCGTCGCCGGACTCGAGACGGTGGCCGGCGTCGTGGACGCCCGGACGGTCACCACCCATCCCCGCGTCGGCTGGTGCTACTTCGGCGCCGAGGACTACGTGGCCGACCTGGGTGGAGTGCGACGGACGGACAACCTCGAGGTGCAGACCGCCAGGGCACAGGTCGCCCAGGCTGCCCGGCTGGGCGGCATCCCGGCCATCGACATGGTCGTGGCCGACTTCGGCGACGAGGAGCGGTTCCTCCGGGAGGCCGAACAGGCCCGGGCGCTCGGGTTCTCAGGAAAGCTCTGCATCCACCCGGCGCAGGTCCCCCTCGCTGATCGTGCCTTCCGCCCGTCGGACCAGGAGCTGGTATGGGCCAGGAAGGTGGCCGACGCCTACGAGGAGGCCCTCGTGCGCGGCGATGCCGCCATCTCCGTGGATGGAGCAATGGTCGACGAACCCGTAGCCCGCCGTGCCCGTGCCCTGCTGGCCGAAGTTGCCGGCTGACCCCGCGGCCGACCCAGCCGACCGCGTACCGACCCCACCCGAACCAGGAGGAGACCATGGCGAACCTCGTACCGGAGGGTGAGGCCTTCTACGGCATCCAGCTGCCGATCCAGACCCTTACCCGCACGCTGGCCGATCCGTGGGAGGACGACGCAACGCCCGGGGATCTGGCCCGGGTGGCCCAGGCGGCCGAGGCCACCGGCCTCGACTTCATCGGCGTCTGTGACCACGTGGCCGTACCCGACAACGACTATGCGGCCAGCATGCGGACCACCTGGTACGACCCGGTGGCAACGCTGGCCTGGCTGGGCGCACAGACCACATCCATCCACCTCCTCTCCGTTGTCTGGATCGCCGCCTACCGCCATCCGCTCCTGACGGCCAGTTCGTTCGGAACCCTGGCCCACCTGACCGGGGATCGGATCATCCTCGGCGTCGGTGCCGGCCACGTCGAGGCCGAGTTCGACGCGCTCGGCGTGGACTACCACCGCCGGGGCCGACTCCTGGACGAGTGCATGGATGCCGTACGTGGCGCCTACGCGGACACGTACGTGAGCCACCACGGCGAGACCTACTCATTCGCCGACGTCGGGGTCTCCCCTGCTCCGGCGTCACGAGACCTTCCGATCTGGGTGGGTGGCTCGGGGGCCGCCGCGTGGCGGCGGACCGGGCGAAGGGGCGACGGCTACATACCGATGGGTGCAGCGCGTGACCAGTACCCGGAGATCATCGACACCATCCGGCGGTCAGCCGACGAGGCCGGACGTGGTGGGATCGGATTCGACATCGGGATCATGCCGGGTTGGGCCTACATCGGAGAACCGCCCGAAGACCTACCGCCAGCCTGGCTGACCGGACCGCCGGAGAAGATCGCCGAGGAACTGCGGGCCGACCGCGAGGTGGGTGCAAACACCTTCCACCTGAAGTTCCGGGCTCGCACCATGGAGGAATACCTGGACCAGCTTGCCGCCTTCGGCGAGCAGGTCAGGCCCCTTCTCTGACCGGGACAGCGATCGGAACCGAAACCAGAATAGAGACCGGAACGGGCAGACCGCCCGCCTGACCCGAGCAGGGAGACGGACCACCCTCTCCTGACCCGAAAAGAGAGATTGCGGTCGGGAGGGTGCGAGTCGGCCGCTGACGGGCGATCATGGGGCCATGGTCAAGATCGACGATGACACACATAAGGCCCTGCTCCTCTTCAATCGCCGCGCCGAGGCTGCCGAAGCCGCCAAGACGGCCGAGCGGAACCTGGTGAAGGCCGCCAAGGCCAAGGACGATGCCGCAGCCGCCCTCAAGCAGGTCCAGGGCGGCAGCGCCGAGGCCGTCGCTGCCGCCGAGGCCGAATGGCGGTCCGCCGTCGACACCTTGCAGCGCATGCGCGACGGCGAGGAACTCCCCGAGGAGGCTCCGGCCGACGAGGAAACGACGACCGACGACGCTCCAGCCGAGGAAACGACGACCGACGAGGCCCCTGGCGAGGAAGACACGCCGGCTGACGACGCCCCTGCCGAGGAAGACGCTGGAACCGACGACAGCCCGGCTGAAGAAGCCGAGACAATCGACGAGGCTCCAGCCGAAGACGATGCTCCAGACGATGAAACGGCGGCTGACGACGCCCCGGCCGAGGAACAGGCTCCTGACGCCGACAGCCCGGCTGGGGAAGACGCCCCTGCCGACGAGGAGGAGTAGGACCCCGGTCCATGTCGGCGCCGTCGGCTGAGCCCCTCAGGCCGGTCACCGATGAGGAGGTCGCCCGGTTCGTCACCGACGGCGTCGTCCACCTCCCGGGAATCCTCCCTTCCGCCTGGCTGGACCACCTGACCGGTCCGGTCGACGAGACGATCGCCGACCCGTTGACGACCGTCGACATGACAGCGCTCGGCGCCGGGCTGGGCGGAACCGGAGACCCGGGATCCGGCGACGGCCGGTTCCTGTCCGGAGTCGACCACTGGCTGCACCACCGGGCCTTCGCCGCCTTCGCCACCACCTCGCCGCTACCCGCCATCGCCGCAGCCCTCATGGATGCCGACCGGATACACCTCTACGAGGACTCTGTGCTGGTCAAGGAGCCGGGAACCGTCGAGGCGACGGTCCTGCACCAGGACCTCGGCTACTTCCACCTGTCCGGCGAACGCATCTGCACCTGCTGGGTCCCCCTCGATCCGGTCACCGTCGACACCGGCGCCATGGTCTACGTACGCGGCTCACACCGCTCCGGGACCGTGTACCGACCCAACTGGTTCGTGACCCCCGGTCCACTCCCGAACACCGAAGGCGAAGCCGTCCCGGCAATCCACCCGGAGGACGACCGGCTGACGCACATTCCCGCCGAGCCCGGTGACGTGATCGTCCACCATGCCGCCACCCTCCACGGCGCCGGGCCCAACCGGTCGGCCACCGTGCGTCGGCGTGCCGTCTCGGTGCGCTACTGCGGCGATGGCGTCCGCTACGAAATCCGGCCCGGAGCACCCACCAAGCCCCACCACGCCGACGTCCGATCCGGCGACCCCGTCGTCGACCACCCCGGGTGCCCACTGGTCTGGAGCCGACCCCTAGGGTCCGGCCGATGAGCGCTTCGTGGTCCACGATCCCCCGACTGGTGGACGACGCCGCCGAGCGGTTCGGCGACCTCGAGGCATTCGTGGACGGCGACCTGCGCTGGACGTTCGCCGGTTACCGGGACCAGATCCACGCCGCGGCCAGGGCCCTGATGGCCAGGGGCATCGGCCCGGGCGACCGCATCGCCGTGTGGGCCCCCAACGTGGCCGAGTGGGCGGTGGCTGCCATCGGCGCCCACTGTGCCGGAGCGGTCCTCGTCCCGATCAACACCCGCTTCAAGGGTCGGGAGGCCGGGTACCTCCTGGACCGCACATCGGCCCGGATCCTGTTCACGGTCACCGACTTCCTGGACACCGACTACGTCGCCCTGCTGCGCGACGCCGGCCAGGGTGCCGACCTCGACGAGGTGGTGGTGCTGCGGGGCGCCGTCCCCGAGGGTTGTACCTCATGGCAGGAGTTCATGGCCGCCGGAGATTCCATTCACGACACCGACCGTGCCGCCCGATCGGCCGGGGTGGACGGCGACGATCTCTGCCACCTCATGTTCACATCGGGTACCACCGGATCCCCGAAGGGCGCAATGCTGAGGCACTCGGCGATCTGCCGGGCCTTCGAGTCGTGGAGCGACGTCATCGGGCTCCGGGCCGGAGACCGCTACCTGGTCGTAAACCCCTTCTTCCATGCCTTCGGCCTGAACGCCGGCATCCTCGCCTGCCTCATGAGGGGCGTCACGCTCGTTCCCCACCCGGTCTTCGACGTGCCGGCGGTGATGCGGCGAATCGGCGAGGAGCGCATCACCATGTTCCCCGGACCTCCCGCCATCTACCAGACCATCCTGAACCACCCCGAAATCGACGGCTTCGACCTGTCCTCGCTGCGCCTGGCGGTGACCGGAGCGGCGACGATCCCGGTGCAGATGATCCATGACATGCGCGACCGGCTCGGCTTCGAGAAGGTGGTGACCGGCTACGGCCTGACCGAGTCGTCGGGAATCGCCACGATGTGTCGCCACGACGACGACCCGGCCCTCATCGCCGGCACCTCCGGGCGGGCCATCGACGACGTGGAGGTGCGGGTCGTGGACCCGGACGGATCGCAGTGCCCCGCCGGCCAGGCAGGCGAGGTGTTGGTCCGCGGCTACAACGTGATGGTCGGCTACCTGGACGATCCGGACCAGACGGACGAGGCCATAGACCCGGACGGCTGGCTGCACACCGGCGACATCGGGGTGATGGACGAGAACGGCTACCTGGACATCACCGACAGGGTGAAGGACATGTTCATCAACGGCGGGTTCAACGTGTACCCGGCGGAGGTCGAACAGCTGATGGGCGCCCACCCCGACATCGGCCAGGTGGCCGTCGTCGGCGTGCCCGACGAGCGCCTCGGAGAGGTCGGCATGGCCTTCGTGGTCCCGGCCACCGGTGCCACCCCGGACCCGGCCGGAATCCTCGCCTGGTGCAGGGCCGAGATGGCCAACTACAAGGCCCCGCGCCACGTCGAGGTGGTCGACGCACTGCCCATGAACGCCAGTGGCAAGGTGCTCAAGTTCGAGCTCCGGGAACGGGCCGCCGCCGCCGGCTGACCGGACGGCCACCAGGACCCCGCAGGGCCCAGCCGGACCTCCCGGACTCCGCACCGCTCGCCACCTTCCCTACGGCCC
>Ga0257113_1000449_pt1 | contig 13502 bp, 7 predicted proteins | sample LP_taG_4_FD_191568 | JGI IMG/M metagenome (GOLD analysis project Ga0257113, IMG submission 191568) | Marine microbial communities from Northeast Subartic Pacific Ocean, Canada - LP_J_2015_P26_2000m | ecosystem: Environmental > Aquatic > Marine > Oceanic | place: Canada: Northeast Subartic Pacific... | reverse complement strand
ATAATAGAACGGTTTACCTGGGGAAAAATGACCCAATGTATCAGCCCACAATTGTGTATTATAGTTCACCATATCCACTCTAATCCCCGCGTTAATTACCATCCACGGTACCTCAAAAGTATTTTGGATATATGCCGATAATTCTTCAGGTTCCCTGTAATCGTCCCATTTGCCATTTTTATTTGAATCGGTAAATTTTTCTCCTGCTTCCCATCGGCCATTTCCTTCACCGAAATCTGGGTTTTCATATTCCTCATCAATGGGTATTAGGCCATCCGGGCCAGTATCTTCCCAATATTCCGCAAAGGTCTGAGTAAATGCACCTTCACCTAACCAAGGACTATTAATCTCATAAAAATTCAATTTATGTGTTTTGTAATCAAACCCGAGCCTGATCTTATATGCATCAGAGAGCTGGGATGTAAGATCAATCCTAAATTCATTTGTTTCAACCCTGGATTCAGAATAATAACGATCATGACCGCCAAAAGCCATACCCTCGTTCCAAGCGTACCCACCGCGGATTGTCGGCATATAATAATTTGGGTCATAAGGATGACCGGTATAGTATGGAATGGATTGGAAATTGTCACTAAATCCTAGTGGATTGGCTTGCGGATTAAGAGCTGGATCTTGACCTATTTCCAGCACTTTGTGACGATAATCAAGAAATGGCTGATAATCTTCATACATTTGGGGGGCGAGCCAATAACTTCCATCCCTTTCTATCAAACTGAATACCAATTCTGGTCCATCCCATTGCCCATCATTATAATGTGGACCGCTAAGATCAATCCATGGTTCACCTATATCCCAAATACCATTGCCATTTGTATCAGTAAATTCCTCTGCAGATTCCCAGTTATATAAACCCGGTTCCGCGCCATAGTACCAACCACTCCTGGAGTCGACCAGTGTGTAATATATCGTATCACCCAGTTCAGATATTGTATAGGGCACTATATAAGGGTTGTCAGGGTCAGAAATATCGCTGTAGGGCCCAGCAGGATGTCGCCATTCAAACCAGTTTGGAAATCCATCGCTATCGTTATCATTCCAGCGTACACCAATAAACTGGTCCTGTATGAAACGAGCAGCTCTTACGGTATAGAATGTGTTGCTCGATAATGAATGATTTACTTCCAAATTAATACGATAGGTATCACGAAATAATTCATTCTGACCTTGATCCCAATATAAATACCTAGTGCTAAACCCTTTTCGATGGGCAGCTACCTGCCAATAAGAACCTGAAAATCGTAGCCGATTTGTAGCCTTATAGGTTAATTTTGTAAAAATATCTGCCGTTTTATCAAACCCGAAGCCACGATACCCTGGTGTAACATCCCAAGGCTGCACAAGATTACTTATGTTCCTGTTTAAGACTTCTAGATAATCAGCAGTGTTTTGATCGGGCAATGGCTCATATACAATATCATCAAACTTATAAACTCCATAAGATTTGTTACTTGTAACCTGTCCTGAAAACCAGAAAGTTAATCCTTCGATCATTAAGGGTCCACCAAGACCAAAATTTAAATCATTGAATCCACGTAAATTGTCATATTCAGATCCTAATGCTGCCCCCACGGCACTAGACTCATATTTTAGGTGATAAGTATAATTCTTTCCTCCTGATTTAGTGTGCCAATTGGATACCGCTGCCATTGCATCACCATATTCAGCATTGAAACCACCGGGTTGCCAGTCAAACTCTTTTACCGCGAGAAAATTGAGTCTAGTCCCATTTCCAATACCACCAAATATAGGATTCCTGATATACATGCCATCCATCATGTACGCGATCTCACCTGTTCTGCCGCCTCTCACATGTATTTCTTCCAGTCCCCGTTCTTCATGATCCGGGATACCCTGGTTTCTGCTTTGGACCTTAACTACACCAGATTGGAGCGTGTATAGTTCATTTATATCACGGATTGGAAGTGTGGAAATTGCCTCACTATTAATCGTGATCTTTTTGGAAGTTGTGCCCTTTTCTACAAGTTTTTTTTCGCCAATTACTTGCACTTCATCACCTTGAAATGCCTCTACAGGAATCGCAAAATTAAGCCACAGAGTTTGATCCATTATTACTTCGACACCTTGGATTGTCTGTTTTTGATAACCCATCATCATTACCGTAACATCGTAGGTCCCTATTGGAATATTCAATATTAAGTAATTGCCATTTATATCCGCTACTGCGCCAAGTGACATTTCCTCGATAAATACTTGCGCGCCTGGTAAAGGTTCGCCATCAATATCTGTAATTTGACCACGGATCGTTCCATCAGTTCCTGCATAAAGCACCGGTAACATGAAAATGTAAATGAGAAAAAATGAGAAAAAATGAAATGGACGCCTATGTAATAATTGCATAATTAATTTTCAAGTAAATCCACTCGCTGCAATCCAGCAGTTCGGCGTGTATGATATGAATCGAAATCAAACTCGGGCACGTTTTTAAACTCATGTAATTTGATAATCTGGGCTGGTTTTAAATATCTTCCCATTAAGCTTCCACCTGTACCATAATCATTATACTTCCCTAATTCCCACCTAGAATATCCAACCCAATTTTCTCCTACACCGGGCCACTCCGACCAACGGACATAAACCTCATCTTTGACAATGCCATAATCCTTTACCAGCCAGGTTATATTGCGCTCACCATATTCAACACCTGTACCAATCATAGTCATTGTTAGGTCCCTAGTGATCCTGAAACAGTCAGTGAAAGTTGTGTCAACTCCGGGGCAATCCTGCAAGGTCGCCGCATTCCAATTTTCATCAGCTGAACAAACAACACTGCCATCACTTTCAATTGAACCACGTACTTTTTTTGCTGGTACTGTTACATTATCTATATCAACTGCATATGATTTTTCGATTTTGTACATCGCCACACTTGTAGTGTCAAAATATTCAACATCCACTCGTTCACCATCTCGCAATAACCCATTTGGTGTATAAAATAAAACTTCATCAACAAATTCGGTTTTGAACCAGAAGCCACTTTCCCGCTGTGTTTCAGACCAGTAATAGCCGTATGGGAAAAAATAACTATCCCGTGTTAATTTATATAAATGGTCATCTTGTTTAAAAAGCAGATAATCATAATCTTTAGTCGCTGATAACGGATCTTCCCATTCAGTTTTTGTAATTAAATAATCTTGATTACTATTGTCTCCTTCTATATAAGCAATTACTTGATTCGTGTAAAGAGTAACCAATGAATCAATATTATTGACTATAGTAGTCTGCTCATTTTCAAACACTACTTCTGCCAGGATATTATTAAATGGATTTGACCAACGGTCAGTTAAAGAATCTCCTACATTTATTGTAGTCAATACATATGGATTATTTATATCCGACCAATCAATTAATAATTGGTTTGGAATATTACCCATGGTATAAAGCTCATCACTATCAGGTTGCCCATCCAGGTCACGATCAGTAAATGTTTCTGCTGGATCAATTAAACCATTACCCACATCAATATATTCATCACCTTCATCCCAGTAACCATCATTATTAGCATCGAAAGTTAGTTCCTCGGCATTGTCCCAAATTGAGTTACAATTTCTATCTTGGAAAGGTTCATTGGCATCCTTGATGCCATTTCCATTAATATCATAAAATGCTTCAGCCGGGTCCCAAATTCCATTTCCTGTATCGACTGTCTCCGCATCATCCCAAATATTATTATCATTACAATCTGTATTTATCATAAACATTAGTGAGTCGGCGCCAATTACTTTTCGTTCAAATTCAAATGTGTGGGCAAAAACAGTTGGGTCCGATTTTAAATAAACATAAGTAGTGTCTTCGAATTCCTGTTGATCAATAAACAGAATTCCATCATCTATCAAAGGTGTGTCTACCGCTGCATAGTAAGCGAATTCATCCAGGGTATCATTATAGTTTATTGTAACATCTGAATAAATCCAGTCTGAATTATTTGGTTTATAGCGTTGGTTATCAGGATCACTATCTATATCCCAGAATAATGATTCGATATTTTTAAAAGGGGTCGAAAAAAGCTGGAGGGAATCTTCATAGATCACATTTCCAACAGCCAATGAATCAATCGGAATTCGTTCTGTGTATTCATTTTGATCCGGTCTTATTTCTAATAAAAATTCAGTGAAACTACGCAGGTTCAGTAAAGGCGGGGTATTACCAAGAAGTAATAAATGATCAGCTAATGAGAAATCAAATTTACTAAAGTCATAGCGGTAAAATTCTACGTCTACATCCCTATCAAACCCATAGAAATATTCTGTGATATGCCCAGATGTGCCAGCCAGATCGCTTCCAAGCGTATTTTGCATAGTTTCATCCTGGCTATCATTCTTGACTGTTGGTTCCTCGCAAGAAATCCATAATATGGAAAATACTAAAACTGTAATGCCTGCCGGTGAACAAGACCTATACATTATCATAAAATTAAAGTAAATACATTATACAATACACCCGGGATGATCGTATATGAATTTATTAAACAGAAAACTATATAACGATTTACTAGTGACGATTATTCAAACAATGAAAAAGCAGAATGAAATAATGACACTAATATTTTATTTCATTAATACCATTTTCCTGGTTTTAGATATCCCATTTTGCGTAAGTCTATAGAAATAGACACCATTGCTTAAGCCAGAGCCATCAAGAACAAATTCATAATCACCAGGTTGTTTATTTTGATCGATATATGTTGCGATTGTACGACCCTGTAAATTGATCAGGTCCAACTTTACATCACCACTTCTTTCCAAGGAATAGCGAATATTTGTAATCGGATTGAACGGATTTGGGTAGTTTTGTTGTAAAGAAAATTTATCCGGAATAATGTTATCCTGATTGTCTATACCCACTATTAATGGACTGCCATATGTTGCTACCCAAATATTTTGCTGATAGGCTGCCAATGCAGTAGCATCGCTCAACCAATTGACTGGATAAGCAGGCGAATATTCCGCATAGTAATCAGGTTGAGAGTACACCATAAAACAGTTTGAGTCTGTGGCTGCAGGCGCAAGGTGAACATATGTCTCATCCTGCTGGAAGCCAGAGGTTTGAGTAATATTAATTGGTTCACTCCAGGTAATACCACCATCCATAGATTTATGCAGGAATATATCCCAGTTAAAACCTAGTGCAGATGTATCTGCTAAGGCATGATACGCCACCCATAAAACATTATCTGATTCATCACTTATAGCAGATGTGGGAAATACATTGAAATAATTTCCAGAACCAGTACCATCATAAAAATCTGTGAATTCAAATGTTTCACTCAGATCCGCAATCTGACTTATGTTCCAGCCGGATGGGTTACTGGGGTCATCGGTCCAAAGATGGTAGAGGCCTGCACCGGTAAGGCTAACATATATACTACCGTCTGTTTCGGATTCAACTACTACAGTGGAAAAAATGTGGAGTCGGCCCTGGCTGTCAACCCGGACTTCGTGATCGTAGAGCGGAAATGCACCCGGAATAATCACTGTATCATATTGTGTTGTATCGTCCTCAATTGTAAATAATATCGTATCATGCATAAAGCTATTGGTGTCTCCGCCAAAAAATAACCGGTGCATCACCGAGTCGGGCATGAAATAATAATCAGTTCCAGCTAATCCAGTTGCATTCCATGTTTCACCGTGGTCTTCTGTTTTGCGGATAAAATAGGTATGCCTGGGTTCAACAAGGGTATCAGCAAGATATGCTGTTATCATGGCGTAACCAGTTCCAGCAGCATTAATATCCATGGAAGCGCCTGAAGTTGTTCCACCAGGCAAAAAATGATTAATATTTAATAACTCTATAGGATCATCGTAATACTGGGGTAAACCACCCAGCATGAATGAATTTCTCATCAAATAGACTGATCTCTCTGGGAAAGATGTGTCAGGCGAACTACTCCATTGTGACGCGGTCACGCACAAATGACCATCAGAAGTGAAAACAGGGCAATTTACCCAGAGATCACCTGGCGTTGTCAGCGGGTCAGTCCCCTGGCTCCAACCATAATTAAGATCAATAGCAGGGCTATACCATGATTCAGTATTCCAGCCAAATTCTTCAGCAGTATATAATGGGCGACCGCCATTATTCGTAGCACTACCTGTATATAACGTAGCTTCTGTCCAAGTAACATAAGGATAATCCTCATTACCAACCGCGCTAGGATAGCGGCCCATTAATGGACCCCAAATGTTTGCAGGGCCAGGGCCAATAACCACCCGATTAAGATCCTGGCTAACGGAAAAGGTAATCCCATCGGGAGATGTTGCTGCTTTTATAAATCCGCTATTATTTGGTGATTGAGTTGCTCCGCCACCTGTAAATGGCTCATAAACCCATCCCCTGTAACCCAGCACTAACCCTATTCCAGATACATAGTCCAAGGGGTTTGTATGGGGTACAACAAAACCATAGCCGTGTACTGATGAATCAACTAACACATATGAAATATTGCGGTTTATTCCATTGGGGCTAGTATAATTATCGGCATTTACCCGAAAATTAGTATTTCCCCCAAGCATTGATTCATCAAGGATTTTACCATTCTTATTATTTACCTTATGCTTACCTGTAACAATATACGGGGGTGACGCTTGAACATAAAAACCAAACAGAAATATTATCATTATTAATCTCATTTTTCCCTCATTTATTTAGTAATTAATAAGACGAAGATATACATTTTACTTAATTTAACATCTCCTAATCAAGAATTTACATTTAATGTAATTTCAATGAAGAATTAAATAAATACCCAATGATATACAAAAAGTCCATAAGATTTATTTTCTGGTATACTACTTTAAGCAATCTCTGTTTCGCAGTAAGTGCGACGCCAGATACTCTAACCCTTGTTCAACCTGATGGGTCTGAATTCCTAGGTTTTTGCCGCGGAGATGAATGGCAAGCTTGGCATGAGACACTTGACGGCTGGTCAATTGTAAAAAATGAAGAAAATTTTTGGGTGTATGTGATTGGTGTAAACGGGGAAAATCTAGAATCAAGTAAAGCCATTGTAGGATTAGACGACTCACCTTCTTTTACTTCAAGTGGTGCGTTATTGCAAAAACACCTGCGACCAGAGCGTATGATTAATTTTGAACATAGTACTGATTTTTCATTCAGTAATATGAGGACAACAATTTTTACACTGCCCGTTTTGCTGGTAGAATATCCTGATTATGGCGCGACTATTGATCAAAATGTTATAAATAATCTATTTAATGAAGAAGGTTATGGACATCCAGGATATCCAGGTTCAGGAAGTTTTAAAGATTTTTATTTTGAAATTTCTTATGGTCAGTTCATGCCTGCGGCAACAGTAAGCCAATGGTTTACGGCTCCAAATAACCACAATTATTACGCAGACAGTGAAGACAATTCATCACAACGAACACGACAACTTGTACGTACCTTAGTGGACATGGCAGAAACTGCAGGTATGGATTGGAGCCAGTTTGACAATGATGGCGATGGCACAGTTGAGGGGTTAACTATAGTACATGCTGGTCCTGGTGCCGAGCAGGGTGATCTATCAAATATTTGGTCACACCGTTGGAATCTTGGGAATCTAGCAGTGCAATATGATGGTGTTTTGATCAGTGATTATTGTATTAACCCCGAAACCCAGAACGGCAATGTTACGGCTATTGGTGTAATCTGCCACGAGTTCGGTCATATTTTGGGATTGCCTGATCTTTATGATACAGATTATTCTTCCAGTGGTGCTGGAAAATTGGCCCTCATGGCCAGTGGATCTTGGGGAACAGCCGGTAATACACCCTGGTATCCTTCCGCAATGAATGCCTGGTCAAAGTTGGAAATGGGTTGGGGAAGCAATGTGCTTTTAAACACAGATCTGCAAAATATTGATATAGAACAATCGTTTTCCAATAATACCGTATATCGTATTAATAACCAGAATGATAATACTGAGTACTGGTTAGTTGAGAACCGTCAGCGGAGAGGCACTGATATCAATATGCATAGTCCAGGTTTACTATTTTGGCACATTGATACGGAAAAAACCAATGGTTGGGGACCAAATAATGATGAACCACATTATGGTGTTGGTTTGGAACAAGCAGATGGCTTATTCAATTTGGAAAACGATGGATCCAGTGATGCTGGAGATCCTTACCCAGGTGCAACGGATAATCATAAACTAAGCCGATGTACTACGCCAAATACAAATAGTTACTATGATTTACCTTCTTTCGTATCCATTGAAAATATTTCAACACCAGATTCAATTATGACATTTGATTTATCCTTTGGAGAAATAAGCACAAACGATATTTATGGTATTGGCTCAGGTTATGCTTTTGATATTGGAAATTTGATAATATTTATTGAAAACACTGAAACGATTACCACGCTACAATTTGATTTTTATTCTAACTCAGATATCCTATCCGTTGAAAGCTTGGAACTAACTGGACGAGCAACCGCGGATTCGATTAGCTATATTGATCAAACTATATATTTCTACAATCCTGTTATTCCGCCTGGTGATGGTGCAATTCTCTCCCTGGAAGTATTTGCAAACACTGGTACTGGCCAGGAAATTGAACTCATTTTTGATGATATTTCCGCCATTGATCCACAAGCGAATGAAATGTGTCTTCTTTCTCAACCTAGTTACTTTACAGCGATAAACCTGAGCCAAACTGTTTCCATCGATACTGGGTATAGCATGCCAGGTGGCTCAGGTGCTTTTAAAATCAACCTTGATAATTCGGTGCCTATTCGATCCACTCGCATAGCGGTAAAAGATTCGCCAGATTATCTCACGCCATCTGCTGAACCATTTACAGATAATAATGGCAATAGTGTTTGGGACAATAATGAACCTTTTACGGATTGGAATAATGATAGTACCTGGACGCCCATGGTAGAATTAACTGAGCGAACATCTGGTTGGTTTTTAAATGTCTATGAAAATGATGATGAATTGATAATTATAGCGGGAAATTCTATTGAAACAATTTCCTCTGGATCCGGACCAATATTTATTGTTAATAATCTGATAAATAGTAATACTCCTATTAGTGAGGTTGAAATTGACTTTACTATTGTGGAATTAACGGATATGTATGGGAACCCCTACCTGAATTATGAGTCAATACCAGGTGTATTTAATATTGTAGAAACCTTGGGTAATTCAGAAACAGATATTTTCCAAGGTGAATTTCAGCTAGCGCAAAATTATCCCAACCCATTTAACCCAGTTACGACACTGCATTACGACTTATCAGAGAATAGTGATGTCAAAATTACCATTTACGATATGCTCGGTAGGAAAGTGAAGACCCTAATCAACAAAACCCAAGATGCTGGCTCTAAGTCAGTTATCTGGAATGCTACTAACGATTATGGCAATCCAGTGAGTGCTGGGATTTATTTATATCAGATACAAGCTGGTGGACACTTGCAGACCAAGAAGATGGTACTGTTAAAATAATTCAGGCAGATTTTCTCCTGTAGCGATACAATGGTTTCGATCCATCTTTAATCACTTTCTTGGTAATAATTATTTTATCTACAGATTCCATATCAGGGATTTGATACATAATATCCATCATAGCTTCTTCCATGACAGCGCGTAATGCCCTTGCACCCGCCTTGCGTTCCATTGCCTGAGCAATTATCTCATCCAGCGCTGCTTTCCTAAATTCAAGATTAATTCCTTCCATACGAAAAAGTTTCTTGTACTGTTTGATCAAAGAATTTTTTGGTTCAGTTAGCACCTTATATAACGCCTCTTCATTTAAGGTGTCCAGGGTAGATATGACAGGTAATCGTCCTACTAATTCTGGAATAAAACCAAATTCGATTATGTCTTCAGGTTGCAGAAGATCTAAAGATTTGTCAGAGACTTTTAGCCTTCGTTTATTAACCTTTGTAAAACCGATCTCTGCTTTTCCTTCACGTCTAGAAATAATATCAGTAAGGCCGTCGAATGACCCTCCGCAAATAAAAAGAATGTTTTCCGTATCAATTGGTATAAGGCTTTGTTCGGGATGTTTGCGTCCACCCTTGGGTGGAATATTGCTGATTGTCCCTTCAAGAATTTTTAGTAATGCCTGTTGCACGCCCTCACCTGATACATCGCGGGTAATACTTGCGCTGGATGCCCTTTTGCCAATTTTATCAATTTCATCAATGTATACGATACCCTGCTCAGCTAGAGTAATGTCATAGTTGGCCACCTGTAAAAGGCGCACCAAAATATTTTCAACATCTTCCCCTACGTAACCCGCTTCGGTTAAGGCTGTGGCATCGGCAATGGCAAATGGAACAGATAGAAAATTTGCTAATGTCTGTGCAATCAGTGTTTTTCCAGTACCCGTAGGACCAAGAACCAGGATATTGCTTTTTTCTAATTTGACACCATCATCCAAATCCTGAAAAAGGATCCGCTTATAATGATTATGGACTGCTACGGCCATGGTCTTCTTTGCCCGTTCCTGGCCAACAACATGCTGATCCAGATATGCTTTTATTTCGGTAGGTCTGGGTAGCGCTCTATGCTGCAAATTGTTCTTTGTTTGCTTTTGAGTATTTTTGGGTTTTTTCTCAGGTGATTTCATTTTTTTCGCGCAACGAGAATGGTATCAATAATTCCATATTTTTTGGCCTCATCGGCATTCATGAAGAAATTGCGATCAGTATCTTTTTCAATCTTTTTCAAAGTTTGTTTTGTACTCTTCGCCAAAATTGAAGTTAATCTTGTACGCAACCTGATGATCTCATCCGCCTGAATTTTAATATCAGAAGCCTGTCCTTCTGCTCCGCCTAGCGGCTGATGAATCATAACCCGTGAATTGGGAAGCGCTGATCGCTTCCCTGTGGCACCACCAGCCAATAAGATCGCTGCCATACTTGACGCTTGCCCCATACATATGGTCGCCACACTCGGTTTTATATAATTCATGGTATCATAAATTCCCAAACCGGCTGAAACATATCCACCTGGTGAATTGATGTATAAAAATATATCCTTATCAGAATTTTCAGCTTCGAGAAATAACAATTGGGCAATAACCAACGAAGCCACTGAATCATCAATAGGTGTTCCAAGAAATACAATCCGTTCGCGGAGCAGCCGAGAATAAATATCATAAGCTCGCTCCGTGCGACCGGTTTGTTCTACCACCATCGGAACTAATTGAGCTAAATCTTTATTGTTCATTATTACGCACCTTCCTTTGCTGCTTCTTCTCGAAGTACTTTTGTATGAACTTTCACATCCTTAATCTTGGCAAATTCCGTTAAATAGTCCAATACCTTTTTTTCCAATAGATCATCTTCAATTCTCTGCCGGTTACTGGGTTTTTTATAATATTTCTTTATTTCTTTAGCATTATCTGGTGATCGTTCAAGAAGTCTTTCTATTTCTTTCTCTACATCATCCTTAGAGACAGCAATGTTATCCTGGCTATTAATTATAGCCCTCCTCACGAGGTACCACTTCATATTTCTTTCAGCAACGGGTCTATACGATCCACGAATTTTATCCTCGTCCAAGTCCTGTTCTTGTTCCTGTGCTTTCGCTTCTTCAATGATATGGTCAAGATATGAATCAACCATAGCTGGAGCAAATTCTGGGCTTACATAATCGATCATATTATCGGCAAGCTGTCGTTCAAATGATTCATTGGTTCGTCGTGCATAGCTATCATCAACTTTACTTTTTATGATTTCCCGAAAGCTAGATTCATCTGTCGCATCCGGTTCCAGTGCTTTGATGAATTCTTCATTTAACTCTGGCAAAACCTGTTTTTCAACGTTTATTACGGATAATTCATATTTACTAACACCATTTTCTTTATCATTAGGTAATTCCACTTGGGCAGTATCACCAGGCTTTAAGCCTAGCAATCTTGATTTATTTTCTCCACTGAAGGGATCCACGCCAATCTGAAAAAATCGTTTTTCAAGTTTTTCGCCGATAATTGGAACACCGGATTGATCCAACTTTTGTAAATCTACAATAAGAAAATGGTCCTCTTCTGCCCCATCCTCTACAGTTTTTACTTCTGCCCTCGACCTGCGCATTTCCTCAATAACATTATCGATATCGATATCATCAGATATGTATTCTGTCTTTTGTACTTTGAGACAATACTTTTTCATTTTTGGCAATACCACTTCAGGTTCAATTTCAAACACAGCCTTAAATGTAAAATGTTCTTCAAAATGAAAATGGACATCCTTGACTTCAGCCTTATTTACCGGAACTAGCTTTTCTTCTTCCAGCGCTTGCCGGTAATATTTATTAACACCCTCTTCGATAAACTCTGCTTCAATATTTGGTAAAAATTTATTCATTAACACCTTCGTCGGTATTTTACCAGGACGAAAACCAGGCATTCTCACCTTTTTACCAAATTTTTTCGCTGTGAGTTGAAAATCATTACGACATTCTTCCCAAGCAACATTTACCTCTATTTCCCTCGTAAATGCGTTGATTTTTTTAACCTTTATTTCCACGATTTCCTCTAAAATTTAGGTGGCGAATTTACTTCTTCAGTCGGTAGTCAGCAAATTGTTGATGAGGCCTGAAAGAAGAATCATAAAACGCTATCTTTTAGAACAAGGCTACCCCGGTAAAAACACCACATCGCAACCATTTGAATAAAGTGGGCCATATCATTATAGTTCATATGTTCATGCAACACAACTCTACTTTGTTGAATACCTGCGGCAATAATAGTTATCAATATACCCAAGATGATCATACCTGTTCCATCGGCACTGACAGTCAACCAAGTATATAATAATCCAAAAACTACTATTACCATCAAGGGTACATAAAATCGGATCACATTGATAAAATTATCATTTATGGTAACTATTGTTAGGTAGATAACAATCAATGCGATCAAAATCCAGCGCAGGCGTAACACAACAGGATAATCGAACAAATGGTGTAACATTGTAAGTACCATGAAATAACTCATAATACCAATGGAATAAGTGGTGAATTTCCAAACCAAATCTCCTACTACAGGATTAAAATAAGGCCCAATTCCATGACTAATTGCACCTAATAATGCTCCTAATGAAAGCATACGAAAAGTCCAAATCCAATGGTATTGCACATTGAGCAATTGATGCAAATATATTCCTGTTAACTCTTTAGAATAATAGAGCGCAATTATCGCAATTAGCACATCAGTGATCGTTGTCATGGGCTCATAAATAATCGTTTTTGGCATATTAAAATCCCATCACGAAAAGGACCAATTGCATCACATCAAAATTTGTTAAATCACCACTAGGGGCAACATCACCTAATTCCATCGAACATAATTCTGGTTCAATTACTCCTGCTACGAGATCAGCTAATATCAAAATATCATAAATGTTAATTCGACCATCAAGATTTACGTCACCCATCAAATTCCCACAAGCAATTGTTTCTGGAAGGGCAGGAACTTTCATGGCGATACAGTGAATTGCGC
>Ga0257113_1000447_pt1 | contig 13535 bp, 10 predicted proteins | sample LP_taG_4_FD_191568 | JGI IMG/M metagenome (GOLD analysis project Ga0257113, IMG submission 191568) | Marine microbial communities from Northeast Subartic Pacific Ocean, Canada - LP_J_2015_P26_2000m | ecosystem: Environmental > Aquatic > Marine > Oceanic | place: Canada: Northeast Subartic... | reverse complement strand
TTGAAGAGGTCGGCCAATTCGCAGTTCGTGGTGGAATCTTAGACGTGTTTTCCGTTGCCGCAGGCGAACCTGTACGTATCGAGTTCTGGGGTGACGAGGTCGCCTCGATAAGAAGTTTCAATATCTCTGATCAGCGTTCAACGTACGAACTAGAAGAGACTCACGTGTTACCTGTAACCTTCCAGCGCCTGAGTGAAGACACAGATGAAAGAGTATCAAGATCCCTCCTCGAGTTATTGCCGGCAGATGCGCTAATCACCCAGATCGGTGACTGGAGTATTGAAGATGAGGTGGCTAGAACTTGGACACGGGTAACGACACTACACGAAGATCTAATCCAATCCGGCGAGACCCCGTCTTTACCAGAAACGCTCTTCTTGCACCCCAATGAGTTCTCCCAACGACTGGAGAAATATGCTCACCTCCATCTCAGTGTCGGAAGGGATTCCAGCACAGCACTTGAGTCAAAGCCACCTCCAGAGATTGATCGCGATATGGGACGCTTGGAGGCGTACCTACGAGAGGGACAAGCCCAGGGTCAGGAAACGCTCTTACTCTGTGACAATGACGGGCAACTTCAGAGACTAGAAGAGATTCTTGGGGGAGTACCGCGAATCCCTTCTAATACAAGCCTGGGCATTGGATCCCTGTCCAGTGGGTTTGAGCTGACCTGTGGTGAAAGGCGACTCCGAGTCCTAAATGACCATGAAATCTTCCGGCGCACGAAACGTCTTCGAAAAAGTCGGCGCTTCCGGGGCTCGGTCGCACTAGAGAGCCTGGCTCAGATCAAACCAGGGGACTACCTGGTTCACATGGATCATGGTGTCGGCCGATTCAGGGGGCTCGAATTTCTGGAAATCTCAGGACAGAAATTAGAGGCACTAGCCATCGAGTATGCGGGAGGGGAAGTTCTTCGGCTTCCTATCTATCGCCTTGATTTGGTTGAGCGTTGGGTTGGTGAGTCAGAGGACGCCAAACCACCATCGCTCCACCGTATCGGGGGGAAACGCTGGAACACAGTGCGCAATAAGACGGAGCGCTCTCTTGAAGAGATGACGGTCAAGCTCCTAGAGCTCTACGCAAGACGCCAGTCTGCAAACGGTTTTCGCTTCTCAGAAGACACCCAATGGCAGACAGAGATGGAATCCTCATTCCTTTATGAAGACACTCCAGATCAGGAAAAAGCAACAATCCATGTGAAGCGGGACATGGAGTCACATCGCCCCATGGACCGCCTCATTTGCGGAGATGTGGGATATGGTAAAACGGAGGTTGCCGTGCGTGCCGCTTTCAAGGCAGTTCAGGATGGCAAGCAAGTAGCGGTATTAGCTCCCACTACCATACTCGTTGAGCAGCACAGGCACACGTTTGCAGAACGATTAGCGGATTACCCAGTGAACGTTGGTGCCCTCAGTCGGTTCAGGTCCTCCAAGGAGCAAAAGGAGATACTCTTAGGACTTGCAAACGGTCAGGTGGATATCGTGGTCGGCACCCACCGCCTGTTATCTAAAGATGTTGATTTTAGTGATCTCGGCCTCCTCATCATTGATGAAGAACAACGATTCGGGGTAAGTCATAAGGAGCGTTTGACAGGATTGAGGGCCTCGATTGATATCTTATCGCTGTCTGCTACCCCGATCCCCAGAACCCTGCATCTATCACTCTCAGGTATCCGCGACCTTTCACTCATCCAAACTCCTCCCCGGGATCGCATCTCGATCATGACTAGTGTGGTCGGATGGACCGACCAACTAATCACAGAGGCACTGCACCGTGAGTTAGACCGCGGTGGCCAAGCCTTCTTCCTCCACAACAGGGTAGAAACAATCTACACGACAGCCGAGGAACTACAGGCCCTTATACCTGAAGCCAATATCGAGGTGGCGCACGGCCAGATGAGTGGCCGTGAACTCGATAAAGTGATGCGTTCCTTTGTAGAAGGTACGCTTGATGTACTCGTATGCTCTTCGATTATTGAGAACGGGCTAGATGTTCAAAATGCCAACACACTCATCGTTGACAGAGCTGACAGATTCGGGCTTTCCCAACTCTATCAAATCCGTGGACGGGTCGGTCGATCTGATCGCCGGGCATACTGTTACCTGCTGGTTCCTGATGACCTTAGCACGGAAGCACGAAAACGACTGACTGTCCTTGAGCACTATACAGAATTGGGCTCCGGATATTCTATCGCGCTACGTGATTTAGAGTTAAGAGGCGCAGGAAATTTGCTTGGAGCCGAACAGTCAGGCTTTGCCCAACAGGTTGGTCTTGATACCTACATGCGGCTACTCAAGAGGACGGTTAAGCGGCTCCAGAACGGCAACGAGCAGCAGGAATGGCCAGAACCTGACGTGTCACTAAGAGGACCTGCATATTTACCGGAAGGGTATATTTCCGACTCGGCACAGAAGCTTCATTTTTACCGCAAACTCTCAAGAGCAGGAGGTCAAACTGAAATCGAAGCCATTCGACTTGAATTGGCAGATCGATTCGGGTCACTGCCGCCCGAAACTGCACGTCTTCTCGATGCTAGCGTGTTGCGTATCTTAGGGCGCAGTATCGGGGTGGAGCGCGTTATAGTGAATAAGGATTCAGCCCGGGTGAGTTTTCGTGAGGGGATTGTTCCTAGAATAGCTGTATTAGAGGGGCCCTTGAGACAGCGACAGGCAGAACTTGAGGTGCACCGGATTACACCGCTTTCACTGTTGCTTTACCAGACGGGAGCAGATCCGATTCTCGAAACAGTCACGCTAGCCCTGGCGGCACTGAGTTCTGCACACTCCGCCGCTGCATGACGCTATATACACAGGAGAACCGGTGAGGCAAGTCTTATTGATGCAGAAGCGATGGACACAGAGAATGTTTGTTACACTGCTCATTGTGACAACAGGATGTACCGAACCTGAGTCAGAGGACGGCGTTGTTGCGCGTGTCGGAGACTATGACCTCTCTGTTGAAGAAGTAGTGAATCTTCTTATCAATGAAGAGCGTTTGCCAGCACAGGCTTCAGTGATCCAGCAGGTTGCAGAACTCTGGATTGACTACACACTGCTGGGTGATGCTGTTGCGGAGGATACAACTCTCGCTTTTCTCGACTTCGACGAACTATTACGCCAACAAGTAAACCAAGTAATGATACTTCAACTCCGTGACTCGGTGATCCAGGTCGATACAGCGATCTCCGATCTAGAGTTGGAGGAAATCTACGCCGCCGAAGACCCGGAACTCGAAATCCGTGCTAGTCATATACTCCTCCAGTATCCGCCTCAAGCTACCCTCACTCAACAGGATTCCGTGCGAGCAGAGATCTTGGTTATCCGAAATCGAATCGAATCTGGTGAGCTTTTCGGTACATTGGCGACTCAATACAGCCAGGACCGTGGATCAGGAGCCGTCGGAGGTGATCTTGGATTCTTCGGGCGAGGGGAAATGGTCCAGCCATTTGAGGAGGCCGTCCTCACCCTGTCTCCGGGTGAAATGACGGGTCCTGTAGAAACTCAATTCGGCGTCCACCTAATAAGGCTTGAACAGTTGAGGACCCAAAATTTTGAGGAGGTTGTGGTGGGTCTCCGGAATCGTATTCAGACACAGCGATTCCTGCGGGCTGAATCGACTTTTGTAGCAAGTATTCAACAAGGTGTGGAGCCTCAGCCGACTGAAAATGCCTATGTTGTGGTGCGCGAGATAGCCGATAATCCGGCGACCAGACTCTCAGGGCGGGCTGGACGACGCCCCGTATTCGAGTACTCGGGTGGTGAACTCACAGTGACGGAAGTTCAGCTTGTTCTCCAGGCACAGAGTCCAGACTTCCAAGAACAAGTAGTCACAGGGACCGACGAGCAGCTCAATCAGTTCCTACTCGGCCTTGTGCAGCGTGAACTTCTTGTGGCTGAAGCCAGGGCATCCGGACTCGAGCCTGAGAGAGAGGTTCTGGACTCCATGGCTATCGGGGCTCGTAACCAACTCCGTTCTGCAGCTCGGGCCCTTCGCTTTATCGAACTCGATAGAGCACCTGGGGAACCCACTGAACAGGCTCTCTCACGGGCCGTATTAGAGGCGATAGCCAATGTCTTAACTGGGGCTACAGAAGTTATTGACCTTGGAGCAATCGGCTTTCAACTAGAGCAACGTACATCCCCCTATATATCAGACAGAGGGGTCGGTCAGGCTATCCTTCGTCTCGGACAGCTTCGTGCGAACCGGAGCCCATCTATCGTGGAAGAGGGAACAGAAGTACCGAATCTTGTTCCGGACACATTGAACTAATGAGGAGAAGGGGTCAGATGTCCGGACCTTCAGACAGTGTGACGGGTTACGACGGATTATGTTTAGAAGACTAATAGCCTTGTCGATCGGGATAATGATTAGCCCTGAACTCATGACGGCTCAGGTTCTGGGTGAAGAAGATGTGGTTGACCGAGTCATGGCGATCGTAGGGGACTCCATCATCCTGCAAACTGAGATCCAGGAAGAGCTCCAAAGGATGGCCATGTCCGACGGGGTCACTTTACCTGACCCGGGCCCGGAACTTGACCAGATGATGAGCCAGGTGCTCGACCAGATGATCAACCAAACTCTGGTATTACAAGAAGCAGCGCGTGATACCCTGCTTCAGATCGACGAATCAGAGATCGAGGATCGAGTTACTTCTAGAATCAACGAGGTTACCCAGCAATTTGGAGGGCAATCAGCGCTACAACAGGCACTTGAAACAGATGGGCTTAACCTCGCTGAATACCGTGACCTGCTCAGAACGCAAATCCGGCAAGAGCAAACCCAGCAACTCTTTCTCCAACGGAGCCTTCAGAACGCCCCGACAATTGAGCTGTCTGAGGATGACCTACTTGAGTCCTTCCAGGCGGCCCGAGGGCAACTCCAGCAACGTCCTAAGATTATCACGTTTACTCAAGTTGTATTAAAACCAACCCCTTCAGAGATGGCAGAGCAAGCTGCTCGCACGGAAGCAGACTCGGTACTTGGAGAGATCCGGAGTGGTGGTGATTTCGAGGAACTCGCTCAGCTTCACTCAGACGACATCGGCAGCGCCGAGCTTGGAGGAGATCTCGGCTGGTTCAGGCGTGGTGCAATGGTTGCAGAATTCGACGATGCTGCCTTTTCGATGATGGACGGACAGGTAAGTGACATCGTCCAGACAGAATTCGGATACCATATCATTAAGATCGAGCGCTCTCGGGGAGGGGAGAAAAGAGGCCGACACATCCTCGTCATGCCGGAAATGACTGAGACAGATGTCCAGACAGCCCGGGATACAGCATCCGTGGTACTGGAGCAAGTGAAAAACGGAGAGCCCATGGAGATATTATTTGCACAATACTCCGATCAAGAAGCTCCCGATACGATCCCCGTGCCGTTCGATCAAATAGATCAACTGCCACTTGGATACGGGGTGATCAGTACCGCGATGGCTAACGATGTGATCGGGCCAATCGAGTATCAAACTCCTAGGGGGGATGTCAGGTTTGCAGTCGTAAAAGTGGAAGAGGTTCGCGAAGCAGGAGCGTATACATTTGAGGATCTACGTGGGCAAGTAGCCGCACAACTTCAGGAACAGAGACAGTATGCCAGAATCCTGGAAGGGCTACGGGCCAAAACCCACATTGAGATCCGGCAATAAGCTTCGGGACACGTGTATCCTCATATCGCTATAACTCTCGGCGATCCGCAGGGCATTGGTGCTGAGGTCGCCTTTCAATCGGTTCGTGATCTCAAAACTGAACTCAAGCACTTCTCAATAACATTCTTAGGTTCAGAAGAGACACGCGACCAGGTACCATCTGAGCACGAATTCATAGCGGTTGGTGCGTGGGATGGAACTCCGAAGGGCGCTGGACAAGTTGCAGCACTGGCAATCGAGCAGGCAGTCACGGGAGTACGAGACGGACTGTTTCACACAATAGTCACTGCCCCTGTACACAAGCCTTCTCTGCGGTCTGCAGGATGGGATGTACCAGGACAAACTGAGATGCTCCAAAAGCTCACTGGTTCTAACCCAGTAGGAATGCTGATGGCAGCAGAAATGACCGATCGAGGGAGCCCGCTCAGAGTATTGCTAGCGACGACACATCATCCTCTTCGCGAAGCCATAAGCCTCCTTAGTGAAGAGTTACTTCTTGAACAGATCGTACTCCTCTCTGAAGCATTGCAGAGTGATTGGGGCCTAGTTGCCCCACAAATCGCGATATGTGGGCTTAATCCTCACGCGTCAGATGATGGCCTGTTCGGAGATGAGGAAGCCATGATCTTAAGTCCCGCGATCGAGCGCGCCCGAGAAATGGGTACCAATGTTGCCGGACCTTTCCCGGCGGACACCGTGTTCTACCGTGCGCTCACCGGAAACTTTGATGCTGTTGTTGCACCATATCACGATGTCGGTATGGCAGCGTTCAAAACTGCTGCTTTCGGGAGAGGTGTAAACGTAACGCTCGGTCTTCCCTTTGTGAGAACATCACCTGATCACGGGACTGCTTTTGATATCGCAGGAACTAGCTCAGCCAATGCGACCTCGATGGCGGAAGCTGTGAGACTGGCCATCCACCTTACACAGAATCGTTTCAGCAAGATTTTTTTGCATGACTGATTTCCCTCGTCAGACCCTTCCAGTTCGAATGCATTTTTTCCAAATCAGTTTTTGATCAAGCTTACAAAGGTTTACAAAAAGGATCCGGACTCAGCCAGCTTGGGGGTCATGTTGTGTCGCTGACTGGCCGAATGGGCATCCTAGCCATCATGATTGTACTTGCGAATGCTTCCTGCACGATGATCGGCACCCCGGAGCTCGAACCTCCTTCACCTGAGATTACAGATAATCACGCCGAGTTAGGAGAAGTCCGCGCCGGCGACGCAGTCACGAGTCTAGAAGACCGACGCCGAGAACTGGAGGCACCTACAAGCTCAGAACTCTCAATGTCAATTGGAGATGCGGGGAGTCTTGAATGGCCGCTAGATGGTGATCTCATTTATCGGTTCGGGCGCGAACAACGTCCCAATGGAGTGGTGCTCAATTGGAACGGTGTAGGGATCGCCGGGTTGCCTGGAAGCCCAGTACACGCTGCTAGAAAGGGACTCATAGTTCTAGCGGGACCGTTTGAGGGATACGGACCAAGCGTCGTACTTAGTCATGGAAACGGATTCTATTCCCTTTACTTATACCTCGAAGAAATCAGGGTAGTCGAAGGCCGCAGTATCGATGCGGGTCATGTGATTGGAACAGTTGGAGGTACTGATACTGCGCAAGGACCGCACATTGAGTTCCAGGTTCGTGCTCCCATCGATGGAAGTGTACCAGAAGCCCAGGACCCACTAGAGTGGCTTAAGCCCCGAGCCGGCAGATGAGCCTGCACCCCGTCGTAGGACACAAAGACTTTCTTTCTTCAATGGCGCGCGCTCATGAGCGAACATCCCTCCCCTCCTCACTGCTGCTCCATGGACCACGCGGTGTAGGAAAGCAAAGGGTTGCTTTATGGATAGCTCAACTCACGATCTGTGAAAGGCCGGCAGTTGACGGTCCTTGCGAGAAATGTGGGGCTTGCCGGATGGCTGTGAAGCTCGAGCATCCCGATGTTCACTGGTACTTCCCACTTGCGCGTCCGAAAGGGGTAGCTGGAGATCGTTTGGTTACCGCTCTTGAGGATGCTCGTATGCAGGCACTTGAGGATCTTCGGGCTGAGCCGCTTTACGCGAGCCACACCGCTGATGTCAGGGGGCTGTACTTTGGTATTACCAAGACCATTCGACGAGAAGCGTATCTTCGTCCAAATATGGCACCAGGCCAGGTCTTCATTATCGGGAACGCAGAGCTACTCGTTCCTCAAGAGGCGAGTCCGGAGGCTGCCAACGCTCTGCTCAAACTATTAGAAGAACCGCCGGGAACATCGCGTTTCATCCTTACCTCTAGTGAACCCGGAAGGCTCCTACCAACGATTCTGTCACGAACCGTTGCGTTCCATGTTGCTCCTCTAGGTACCGACTTGATTGATATATTTCTCAGCGAACACACAGACGCCGACCGGGAAACAACCAAATGGGCATGCGAACTTTCCCAGGGATCAATTGGTCGTGCACTCGGATTTCTTCCTGATGGCCAGGAAAAAGGGCCCTTAGAATCCTTGAGACGCCAAGCACTAGCATTGATTGAAGTAGCCGTAGTTCGAGACCCAGGCCAAGGTTATGAGCTATCTCTGAGTTATCCATCATCTGGAGCTCGAGCGTTGATTCCGCTATGCACATTTATCGAAGAATGGCTTCGAGATCTGGGCGCTATCGTCTCTGGCGCCGGAGATCGAGTGTTCAACTTTGATGAGCGTTCGCACCTACAGGAGCTAGTAGCTAGAACATCGATTCGTGGGCCCGAGATTGTTCTGGCCTTGACCGAGGTTGAACAAGCGCGAGAGCTTGCACGGGGCAACGTCAATCCCCAACTCATCATCAACGGCCTCGTCAGAAACCTCAGACGTCGGCTTATCGCTACTTAGCATACGCTCGGAGTGTTATGAAGGATTCAGAAGGACTAACGCACATCGACAACGAGGGCCGACCTCGAATGGTTGATGTCTCAGAGAAAGAACAAACTGCAAGGCACGCGGTTGCGACCGGAAGAATCATCACTTCTCCGGAGGCGCTAAAGCGCATTATGACCGGTGACGTAAAAAAAGGTAGTGTCCTGCAGGTTGCTGAACTTGCTGGGATTATGGGTGGCAAGAAGACCCATGACCTCATCCCACTATGTCATCAGCTAAATGGCGTGAACATAACCATGAGGCTTGAAGCGGATCCGGATCTTCCGGGAATCGTTGCACAAGCAGAAGTAACGGTTACGGGTCAGACAGGAGTTGAGATGGAAGCACTAACCGCGGTTAGTGTGGCTCTGCTAACTGTCTACGATATGGCGAAATCTATGGACCGCGGTATGCGCATCGAGGGCATTCGCCTTTTATCTAAGAAAGGCGGTCGTTCAGGAAGCTGGACAAGTAATGAGTAGGCTTAACTACCGGGCTTAGAATCCCGTTTCAAGCCTGCCGAGACCGGGACCGTAATCATCGCACCGATCCTTAGATAACGAGGTCTTACGGTAGGGTTTGCCGCTCTCAAGTCTGGCACGGAAACGCGATACAGAACGGCTATATGGCTGAGTGTTTCTCCGGGAGCCACAATATGTTCCACGAAACTGACTCGCTCATCGACCGGGATCAAAGCATAGTTTCTCGAGAATAGATCTCCCTTCCCTTTAGGGACCCTCACTGAGACCTGTCTGAGAGGAGGAGTCATTCCTCTAACATACTGTGGGTTGAGTCGAGAGATTTCCGTATCGGCGCTTTCCGAGGCTTTCGCAATCACATCAAGTGTGGTCGCATCTGGAACCCATACCTGGTCAAAACTGAAAGGATCTTGTGCTGGAAGATCATAACCATGGGAAGTTGGGTTTCCGGCAACAACAATGGCCCCGAAGAGCTTAGGAAGAAATTCCCTTGTTTCCTTAGGCAGATAACGACGTAGTTCCCAGTAGAGGCGGTCGGTACGTGGTTCAAGGGGTGCGTACCGGATAAGCAATCGTCTCACACGGCCGGGGCCCGAATTATATGCCGCTAAGGCAAGGAACCAGGAACCGAACTCTTCATAGAGCTCTCCCAAGAACACCGCTGCTGCCTGAGTCGACCTAAGTGGATCACGTCTCTCATCTACTAGTGCCGTCACCTCCATCCCCAAGTCCTTCGCGGTCGGAGCCATAAACTGCCAGAGGCCAACCGCGTTCGCACGACTCACAGCAACAGGGCTATATCCGCTCTCAATCACCGGCAGATACCTTAGAGATTGCGGAAGGTCATGCAAAGCCAGTGTAGAATCCACAGTCCCCTCAAACCATTTCATACGCCTCAAGTAGTCGGGGAACCAGCTTGACGCAGATGTGGTCCAAAAACCCACCCACTCTTGCACCTCTTCCATAAAACTGGAATCACGTAGCATGGGCGTAGCCAAAAGCTCATCCACAGGAAGATCTTCAAAGTTCGGAGCAACTAGAGGCTCTCTTAGGGGCAGCGCTTCTAAGTTTGAGTTCTCGGATACCAGACTTGGAGCCTCCACAGGAGCAGGAGGATGCAGTGGAGAGGAGCCATCAGCACAGCCCCCCAATGTCCCAAGAATTACGCACCCTATGAGTGCACTTCCAGGTCTCGATCTAGGCTTCATAGATAGAAACTATTCGAACAAGAAACCATCAGGATGATAGCTAATGGAGCACTGTGGATTTTGGTAGTAAGGGAAAAGGGCGATACCTGTGAGTATGAGAAAAACTGCAAAAACGGCTAACAGCAGTCACACTTAGAGCACTCACAGCAACAGCAGGTACATGAACAGCCATCACACTTACAGCAGTCACATTTCTGTGGGCAGTCACAACTCATGCCTACCTCTCTTGTTTAAATGCTAGCAGAAAAATTGGAATCAACTACTACCTAAGTTTTACTCCCATCCTATTTGTTTAAAGAAGTAATGAGGGTTCCAGACTTTTGTTAAATGCTTGATCTTGTCTCCAGAAAATTCCAACGCATAAACATAGTCAACTGTCCCTTTTAGACCTGTAGGCTCTGGCCCACCTTCACCTGTGTGTGTCCCTGAAAATAGAGCAAAGAACGAGACATGCTTGTTCTCTTCATCAACTGTAAGCGATTTAATTTCATAATCACAATCAGGCATAAGACCGCAAACTCCTTGCATCCAATCGGCATAGCCTTGGATAGTACTTACCTCCAATAAGGGCTCTGCATGTGAAGAAAAAGATGCATTTTCTAGACAATAATCTTTACAGCCATCCCAACCTTTACCGGTTTCACAGGCTTCAAAGAAACTGCTAGCTATTCCTTTCATATCAGACATACTTTCCTCGTAGTGAGTGATCGTACCTAACTATACCCCGCAGGTCTGATACCAGAAAGGTAGATGATGGAACTCTTAACTCCGCTGATCTCAAGACGTCACTTCCTAGAAACATCCACCGTTGCGGCTGCAGGTTTGACACTGGCCGGATGCGAGCCAACCGAGGGGTCCGGAGAGACACTCCCTCCTTCGATCGCCCGGTTGGAATCTTGGGCCGACCGAGCACGTCCCATCACGACGAACGAGCGTGCGGCAAGGGTCGAGAATGCCAAACAGCTCATGCGCGAACAAGGACTCAGCGGTCTCGCTCTCTGCGGTGGTACTTCAATGGTCTACTTCACGAACATCAGCTGGGGTGGCGGTGAGCGACTCTTCACCGTCGTGATCCCCGTCCAAGGTGACGCTTTCGTGGTATGCCCCGCATTCGAGGAAGACCGAGCGAGAGAACAACTCGCGCTCGGCCCGTTGGATGGGTCGCAGGTATATACATGGGAGGAGCACGAAAGCCCGTACGAGCGGGTGGCTCAAGGGCTGGGAGATCGTGGGATCAAGACGGGTAGAATCGGTGCTGAGGAGACCATGCAGTTCCGGTTCAGCAACGGTATCGCACTCGCGGCACCAGCCATCGATGTGGTCGATGCCACACCGGTGACCGGCGGATGCCGCGGCGTAAAGGATGGACACGAGATCGATCTCATGACACTCGCCAACGAAGTAACACTCACAGCGTACAAGGCGGCGTACCTCGCGATGGAAGAGGGCATGACCCAGGGTGACGTTGGTGGCCTTATAAGCTCAGCGCATCAGCGCCTCGGCTTTTCCGGTTCAGCCAGCGTGCAAACTGGTGAGTGGTCTGCGTTACCCCATGGCTCGATCACTCCCCAGGTGATCCGTGAGGGCACGATCCTGCTCATCGACGGAGGATGTGGGGTTGAGGGATACCGCTCAGACATGAGTCGCACGTTCGTGCTCGGTCAGCCTTCCGATATCATGAGAGCGCGCTTCGACATCGAGCTCGAGGCCCAGACCGCCGCGTACCATGCGGCGGGTCCGGGTGTGTTGCCCGAGGATGTCGATGCGGCAGCTCGCAAGGTGATCGAGGACGCCGGCTACGGTCCGGGATATACGTACTTCACGCACCGGGTTGGTCACGGGATCGGGATGGACGGGCATGAGTGGCCCTACCTCGTGAAAGGGAACCGTACGCCGCTGATCGCCGGGAATGTGTTCAGTGATGAGCCTGGGATCTACGTACCCGGCGAGTTCGGGGTTCGGCTAGAGGACTGCATGTATATCACCGATAGTGGTGCCGAGCTATTCACCCCGCAGAGCCCGTCCTTGGAAGATCCCTTTGGGGGTTGGGATCACTAGAGTGGTTCGGAATCATTGTAACGGTCACCTACCCACCCTGCCCTCCCGACCTACAACATGAGAACCAACTGATGAAGAAAACCTTGCTGTTCGCCCTCGCATTTTCCTTCACCGCTGACGCCCTCACCGCCCAGACCCAGCTTCGGCTCGACGTCATCCCCGTCCAAGGCAACGTCTACATGCTCCAGACGGCCACGGCCGGCGGGAACGTGGGGGTGCTGCCTGGGCCCGATGGAGTCCTGGTGGTCGACAACCAGGTGCCGAACCTCAGCGAGAGCGTAGTCCGGGGGGTGCGGAGCATCACCGACGAGCCGATCCGCTTCGTGGTCAATACGCACGTGCACGTGGATCATATCGGCGGGAACCAACTGATGGCCGGCATGGGCGTGACGATCATCGCGCAAGAGAACGTTCACCAGCGGATGCTCCGTGAGCTCCGCATCCCCCGCGGGGGTGGGCGCTTCATGCCGCAGCCGCCTGAGAGCGCCCGGCCCGTCATGACGTTCGACAGGAGGGCTATCTTCAGGATGAACGGCGAGGAGGTGCAGGTCTTCCACGTCCCGCCCGCCCACACCGACGGCGATAGCTTCATCTACTTCGTCGATTCGGACGTCCTCCATACGGGAGACGTCTTCCGGACCAATATGTACCCGATCGTCGACGTGTATAACGGCGGCACGGTTGCCGGCATGATCGGAGCGATGCAGATCGCCGTGGACCTGGCGGGACCGGACACGAAGGTGATTCCCGGCCACGGTTTCGGCTTCACGGATCGGGACGGGCTCGTCGAGGTGCTGGACATGCTCACGGACGTTCGGGACACGATCCGAGAGATGGTTGCCGAGGGCCTGCGGCTCGAGGAGGTACTGGAAGCCGGGCCCACGGGGCCCTATGACGCGCGGTGGCGGGGGTCCGAGTCGTGGACCGAACAGGACCTGATCCCGATCATCTACAGCGAGGTCGGCGGTGCGGCGCCGACCTCCAACTCGTAGAGGATCATGAGCCAATCTCAACATGGGGCTCTGCTTCTGTGTCTTTAAGAACAACCGGGATCCGGAAAGGTTCTCGGGTTGTTTCATGAAAGAATAGGAGCTTCGTCCATGAAGATGCGAAATCTTTCAATCACTCTTCTTCTCTCGGCGGCCATAGCATCACCAGGCGCTGCGCAAGATCTCCCAGGTACCTGGGAGATCTCCACTCAGGGAGGTCGTGGTGGCCCCCAGACCAGCACGCTCGTGCTCGCACAGGATGGTGAGACCCTCACCGGGACC
>Ga0257113_1000443_pt1 | contig 13596 bp, 15 predicted proteins | sample LP_taG_4_FD_191568 | JGI IMG/M metagenome (GOLD analysis project Ga0257113, IMG submission 191568) | Marine microbial communities from Northeast Subartic Pacific Ocean, Canada - LP_J_2015_P26_2000m | ecosystem: Environmental > Aquatic > Marine > Oceanic | place: Canada: Northeast Subartic... | reverse complement strand
AATCAGCATAATGAGCTTTTCTAGTGTTTATTAGTTTGATTACTTGTGGCCGAGTCCCTTTGCCTTAATAAAATTCCAAAGTTTTTTTGTCATCAGGCTTGGAGGAATGTCAGCTTTACCAAACACTTGCTCTATTGTTTCTTTTCTATTTTTAAAATTTATAGAGTATCCTCCAAACGCTTTTTTTGTTTTACGTTTGACATTCTTCGTTTTGCGTTTTACATCTAGTTTTTTAGCCATATTTTTCTTAATCACACTTTTTTTAATTTCTTTTAATTTTTTCAGCACGTTTTCTTTTTTATAATAAATGTCAGGGCGTTTAGGGATCATCTTTTTGTATGCTTCAAAGTTTTTTGTCTTTGTGAATTTTATCCACTCAGCCTTTATCGCAGCCTCACTTGCACCATATCCTAAATTGTATTTTTTTCCAATCTTTTGTATTAATTTTATGGCCTTAGGGAATGATAAGAAAGTCAATTCAGGCTATCGCCTTTACACAAAACTTTACCCATCACCCTACTTTGAAAGTTAGGACAAACGAAACATGGAATGAATTGAACCTCTTTCTTAAGAACCGGACAATCTACATATTCGGTCTTCATTCTTTTTAACATTTTTGCGCTTACACCTTTCAGTTTTAATTTACCTTTTTCATCCATCATACCTGATTCCTTTAGTTCTTCTTTAACTTCCTTAGACAATGTTTGTCTTTTATCTACGGATTTTATTTCTACTTCAAATTTGAAGTGAAGTTCATCTGACATCGAATATCCTGAAATATTATCTGATTTAATGGTAACTATGCGATCTATAATTCCTAGTTAAGCTTAATATTGATGGGTTTGAAACTTGGAAAATAATTGCTAGCAATTTTTGATGTTGAAGGCGTTTTATACGATGCTGAATACCTTCCTATTTTGGCTGAAAAGGTGAATAAGGAAAAAGAAATCTGGGAAATTACGAAAAAAGGTTTAGAAGGAAAGATTGATTGGGTGGACGGTCTCAAAGAACGTGTTCAACTTCTTAACGGTATAGACTATGATACATGCATTCAAATTGCAAATTCTTTACCAATAATGACTGGTGCCAAAGAAGCATGCCGTGCACTAAAAGATGCTGGATGGAAACTAATGGCAGTTTCAGGTGGTTTTACTATTATCACTGACAGATTAAAAAAAGAATTGGGTCTTGATTTTGTGTATAGCAACGAACTTGTCTTTAAGGATGATAAGCTTGACGACGTTATTGTAAGTGTTGATGCAGATAAGGCGAAATCAGCTATGATTAAAATCAGAGAATGGGATGAGAAAAAAGAAAATATTATAGCAGTAGTTGATGGCGCAAATGATATCAAGCTTTTTGATATTACTGGTTTTGGAATAGCTTTTCGTGCTCAAGATTTAGTGAAGGATTTAGCTACGGTAACTCTAGATGAAAAGGATCTATCAAAAATTATCGGTCTGATTAACTCACATTATAACCTAGAACTGGAATTACAGACATCCGTGTAACTAATCTAAATGTTTTAACGATATGTGTTCAAAACAAATAGAGTGACACTAGAAATTATTCCAGTAAAAATTCAAAAAGAAATCGAGCCTGATGACGACCTTGTAGATTTGATCTTAGAATCATCAGAAGTTAACGATGGTGATATACTTGTTTTTTCTCAAAAAATAGTTTCCAAGAATGATGGTCGCATTCTAAGTTTATCATCAGTTAACCCTTCACTTCTTGCTAATGGTATAGCCAGCTCGTATGGTAAGGATCCAAGATTAGTGGAATTGATACTTTCAGAAAGTAAAAGGATTGTAAGAATGGAAAATGGTATAATTATAGTTGAAACCAAGCATGGATTCGTTTGCGCTAATGCTGGTATTGATGAAAGCAATGTACAAGACGGTTATGCTACACTGCTGCCTGATAATCCTGATCAGTCAGCTAACTTGTTGAAAGGTAAAATTGAACAAAAAACTGGAAAAAATATAGCTGTGATAATTTCTGATACATTTGGAAGACCGTTTAGATTGGGTCAGACAAACGTTGCAATAGGAATTGCTGGTCTAGAACCTGTCTTAGATTATAACGGTAAGCCAGATACATTTGGGAAGATCATGCAAGTGACGGCTATAGCAATTGCTGATGAAATTTGCTCGGCATCTGAACTTGTTATGGGAAAAGTTGAAAAATGTCCAATTGCGATAGTACGAAATTACAACTTTAACCTCTCTGATGCAAAAATTCAGAAACTATTACGTTCAGAACATGACGATCTGTTTCGGTGATTATAAATAATTATTACGTCTAAAATCAATGTACATTATGAAATCATTAAAAGCAGAACTGCATTGCCATAACATTTTTTCTAATGGACATGTGGGTTCTCTGGAACCAATTCATGATTGCAGTGTCACAATTCCTCAGCAGTTAGAACAAGCACATCTAGCGGGACTTGATGTACTTTTTGTTACCAACCATAATACTATTGATGGACACAGGCAGATGCTTGAATATAAAAAAAATCATCAGAAATTTGATGCATTAAAGGTGTATACAGCAGAAGAAGTTACAACAAATAATGAATCACATGTGCTAGTCTATGGAATTGATCATGCTATCAAACCGGGGCTTTCATTGCGTGAAATATTAGACGAGGCGAAAAAACAGGATGCTGTTACTATTGCGCCTCATCCATTTAGCTTAATGGATGCATTGCGAGATGATTCAATCTATTGTGATTTATTTGAAGTATTTAATAGCTGTAATGTGGATGTGTATTCGAATCTTAGGGCAAAAAAATTTGCAAAGGACGAAGCCTTGCATGTAGTTGCAGGCAGTGACTCCCACGTACAATCCACCATTGGCAGATCAACTAATCTGATTTATTCTGAGAATAAATTGGACAGTGTAATTGCTGCAATGAAACACCATAAAATAACCATCGAAAACACTGGATATCTACAACCCAAAGAGGCACTAGAACACATAAGATACAAGATTCAAAACTCAGCCTTTTTCATAGACAAATACACTTCACAGTTTTATCCACGAGCATCATGGGCTATCAGATTGCTTTACAAATTTTATATGATTAGCCCTGAAAGCATATTTTGGAATATCTTTTACAGAATGTCTGTAGCTGCACTAAAGAGAATCTCTAGAAAAATAAATTTTGAAGGATATGATTACCATCTATTTCGAGAACGTAATTTGGGAAACATGTTAAAGATGGTCTTTTGACTCTATCCGTTCTGCATAAATAAGGGTGTTAGTTATTTTTTACATGGGAAAAATGACATGTATCGTCTGCGGAGTTGGATTCTTTAGTCCTGACGATTCTCCAAAGTGTGGAAAGTGCAGTGAGAAAATATCACAGGAAGGTCATGAAGAAGGACATTCTTGTGGTTGTGGACACAGTCACTAAACTCACAAAACAATTCTTTTATTGATTAAAGATGGAAACAGTTTGATTTGGCTGTGCTAGAATTTCACAGCTCTGACGATCATATTTTTGCAAACGAGTCTTCTGGTAACTGCAAGTCACCAAAAACATCTGGATGAATAATACTAGCTAGGATCTCAATTCCGGTTATGGTTCGAAGGCTTGGCTTGCTGAAATACGAGTTTGCATCAACTGCGTAAACATTGTTTTCCTTAACAGCCTTGAGTTCATTCCAGCTTGGATTCTCGGCAAGTACATTATTGTATTCAGAGATGGTTCGCTTGACGTCAAAGCCGCACGGCATAATTACAATAATGTCAGGGTTTGCTTCCTTGATCTCTTCCAACTTCATTTTTCTTGATGGCATTTTTTCTGTGCTTATCAGATTATCTCCGCCGGCAGCCTCAACCATCTCAGGAATCCAGTGACCTGAAGTAAAAAACGGATCCACCCACTCGATTGCAACCACCTTTGGTCTTTTTTCAAACGTTTTGTTCTTGACAAACTTCAGTTTTGCTGACAGTGAGTCAACCAGCTCGTTGCCCTCTTTTTCTTTGCCAACCATCTTTGAGATATCCTTGATGCTTACCAAAATTTCATCAATGTCATGAGGATCCATCGTGTAAACCTCAGGTTTTTTTTCCAATATCTCCATAGCTATTTTGACATGTTCTGTATGTGCAGAACAAACCTCGCAAATGTTCTGGGAAATAATCAGGTCAGGTTTTGCGTTTAGTAGATTTTCTTTGTTTAGACTGTAAATCTCCTTGCCATCAGTCATTAACTGGCAGATTTTGTCATCAATCTGTTTGCTTGACAATGAAGCAGGATCAAATACAGAACTGATAACTCGTGGTTTGGTTTTTGCACCGTTTGGATAGTTACACTCGTGTGTTACCCCAAAAAGTTTGTCATCAGCGCCGAGGCTGTAAATCAGCTCGGTTGCGCTTGGCAGGAAAGTTACAATTCTTTTTGGCTCCATAACTCAATCACATTCTATCTTCTGACCATATTTTCCCAACAAGTCATCATAAAGTTTCTTCCGTTCTAACTTGAGATTTTTATTTTCATCGTACATTTTTGTAAAGAAACACGCAAGAACTCTTTCATTATTGCCGTCGAAAAACCTAACACTGAAGCTTGTACGTTCTGGTTTTTCCTCCACTATGAACTCCGCATTTTTTATCATGTCATGGTTAACGTGCATGTGGCACGGACCATCATTATCTCCTATTGTTATCCATTGGTCTTTTTGTTTTATACTTAGAGAATTACTTCTCATCTCGCTGGTTGCACCGTTTGATTTTACTATCAACAAAACGTCATCTATACTAATTATGTCAGACAAAAGATCTTTCAGCATAAATCTTCTAAAAACTTACTCGCTTTTAATCTCACTAGTATTTCCATTCGTCGGAAAGACCATTCCACAATGGACGAAAAGGCGCTATGTCCTTCTCTATCTCACCTTGGATCCTATTTGAAATTGCAAAATAGAAATTTTCCAAGGCATCAACACCACCGTCATCAAAGATTTCCTTGCCAACCTCAGTAATTCGCGCTTTTTTTTGTTCTATCTCCGACGAATCTGGATTTTGCAAGCAGAAAGTATAGAGGTCGATAAGTTCCTCCTCCAGCATAAAATCCATGTTTATCGCACGGAAAATATCAATAAAAACCGTGTAAATCTCTAAATTGAACCTTCAATCTATTTGATCACATGACAGAAGGAATTGACAACACTCTGCTTGAGCGCTTTGAACAAGAGGTATGGAGCAAGGTTCCACATCTGGAAGGGAAGGATGGCGAATCAAAGGTTGTCAACGCAACACCGCTTGTTGACATTACTGAAGATTTTAAGGAATGTGCAAAAACTGTATTCAACCTGAATCTTACCGATGCGGATCTGAAAGTTTTCGGCAAGTTCGATTCTACCTTGCTAACAGGTTCGATTAAAGTCAGACCTGCGGCCAACATCATTCATGATGCAATTGTTACAGGGAAGCTTAGGAGTGGGCAGACAGTAATAGAAGCCACCTCAGGTAACTTTGGGATAGCACTTGGACTGTTATCTAAACTTGAACTAAATGTAATTGCGCTTGTCTCAAGAAAGCTACAGGAGGGAGTATTTGAGGAGTTAAGAAATGTGAATATACGCACCATGGATCTTGACATGGATATTTGCCCCGCACCAGGAATGGAAGGCAAGCAAGATCTTTTGGTTGCAAAAGCAAGCGCCGCTAACATTCGCTCACAATTATCTAATTTCGGGTATGACACTGCCATTTTTGATAAAGCAAGCTCTGAGATAGAATCACTTTTAGCTAGCCAGGACATCATAAACTTGGCAAAGTATCTTGCCAAGATCTACGGTTTTTTCTGCCCAGAACAGTATGACAGCCAACTGAACATCGATGCACATAGAACTGTTACTGCAGCTGAGATAGACCAGCAACTACATGAAAATGGAGATTCGCTGGAAGGCTATAGCATCTTCTGTACATTTGGCACGGGTGGCACGTCTGGTGGCTTGAGCAGATACATGTCTGAAAAATATGGAAAAAAGTCAGTATATGTAATATTTCCACCCAGCAATCAAGACGTTGCAGGAATTAGGACAAAAGCCAATGCGGATGGCTTGACATTATACGAGCCTGAGATATACGCTGCACAGCAAGAAATGGATTGGGAGAAGGCAAAACTTCTTCTAAAGTTTTTTGCTGAGAAAGGTCATGACATAGGCGAAAGCAGTGCCCTTGAACTTTATGCGGCATTACAGAAGGCAATCTCTGAAGGCGGCGGAAAGTTTGTCGTAATGATTTGTGACGGAATTGAAAAGTACAAAAAGAATCTGGCATCGATTGGACAGGAAGGTCCTATGCAGGTATCCCTACAGGAAGCAAACGCAGGCAACTATGATAGAGTAATCTGGATTCATGCACAATACACCCCACTGGAACAAGGAATAGAGCTGATTGCAAAGTCTCTAGGCATCAATAAAAGTAAGATTTCTGTGCCAGATGCAAGAACCGCGCAGGAACTATTGACAACGCGGCAAATTCCAGAAGCGCTAAGCAAGGACCTGGAAGGTGATGGCAAGCCGCTGCTGGTTTGCATGGCTGGAAAAACTTCGTTGATGGCTGCCAAAGTGCTTGCAACCAAAGGCGTTATCACAGACAGTTTGATTGGCGGAATAACAGAACTGCCTGAAGGAAAAACCAAGCAACTTTCTGAATTGATCAAGCAAGCTTAGGCGTGCATTCGTATAGATTTTAATATAAACCAGAAGGCAAAGCGTTGTTAGGTGATTGAAATTTCAGAATCAGGAAAAACGTTAGATGCAAGAGGATTGTTTTGCCCGTCACCCGTTATGCAAACAAACGTAGAGCTTTCAAAGATGCAGATTGGTGAAATTTTAACAGTTCTTGCTGATGATCCTGCTGCTGAAGACGATATAGCAAACTGGGCAAGAAGACTTGGACATGAAGTAGTTAAGATGGAAAAAAACGGCAATGAAATTCGTTTTGAGATTAAAAAGGTAAAGTAATCCTATTTCTGTTCAGCTAGATACTTATCGGCATCAATTGCAGCCATGCAGCCAAATCCAGCAGCAGTCACAGCCTGTCTGTACCTATGATCATGAACGTCTCCCGCACAGAAAACGCCTGGAATGCTGGTTTCCGTATTATTTTTCAAAATAACATAGCCATTTTCGTTTAATTCAACTTGATCCTCAAGTATTTTGCTATTAGGCTCATGTCCTATTGCCACAAACAAGCCGCCAGCCTCAAGGATGATCTTTTCATCGGTTTTTACGTTTTTTAAAATTGCTTTCTGAAATTTTTGGTCCCCCTGAATGTCCTCAACTGTGCAGTTGAAATGAACTTTGATTTTTTCGTTGGAAAGCGCGCGCTCCTGCATTATCTTGCTTGCCCTAAACTCATCCCTTCTGTGTACAATATGTACGGTTGACGCAAATTTTGTAAGAAAAGTTGCTTCTTCCATTGCCGAGTCACCACCTCCTACTACAATGAGTTCCTGGTTTTTGAAGAACGCACCATCACATGTTGCACAGTATGAGACGCCCTTGCCTGCAAACGTTTGCTCTCCATCCAGCCCAATTTTTCTTGGATTTGCGCCGGTACAAACTATTACCGAATTTGCCTCAAAGGTGCTTGAAGCGGTCGATACTTTTAGAGGATTATTTTTAAGATCTACGGAGACAACTTCGTCATCAATTATTTTTGTCCCCATCCTTTCTGACTGTTTTCTCATTGTAAGCATCAGGTCTGGACCCATTATTCCCTGATCAAAGCCAGGATAATTCTCAACATCTGTAGTATTCATTAACTGACCGCCAGGCAAGATGCCTGAAATTAGTAACGTATCACGGCGTGCACGTGAGCAATAAATCCCGGCAGTATATCCTGCAGGACCAGCACCGATTACTATGACATCGTATTTGGTTTTCTGCTCAGACATACTTTCTTGAACACAGATTCTACTTTAAAGATGTTAGTTGTCAAGTAATGCTTGATGTTTATTGCAAAGTTTTCCAATTTTTAATTGTGAGTGTAACAGATCCTTTTGCCAATGTGCATTATTCAGCCTACAGTCCAAACTGCCACAAAACACATCTCCCGTCATGTAGTAAAAAACAGCCTGCAGCAAATACCCCTCAGCTATTTTTGAAAGTCTTTTGTCATGGTAATCCAAAAACTTTCCAGCATAGTTTTTTTTAACATCCTGTATGTCTAGTCCCTGCGTTTTGCATTTCATAGCCTCAAAATAATACTCTCTGGGTCTGGCAGGTGCCTCGATCATTCCTGTTGTAGATATAATGGCTGGATTAGAGCAAATTACTGTTCTTCCATGATATCTGCTATCAGCAGTATCATAAGTGCAGGTAAGCTTGTTTGTAAAAACAATATGCAAGTTATTTGGGTTCGAGTCATTTTCTGTTATAACATTGTAAATAATATTTTGAACCTCAAATCCATCATACATGACAACATCTTCAATTCTTCCGGCATCCTCAACCATGATTGTTTTTTCCATCAGTTTGGTATCTTTGCAAACATTTTTCTCAAAATCAATTTCCTGTTTGTTCGGCAGGTGTTTTTTGAAGGGCATTTTAGGATCAAAAATCCTACAGCCAGAAATCCTCTCCATCGTTTTTCCATCCAAGTTATTAAAAACACATTTCTTAATTTCTACATCAGCGTGAAAAGTTTCTAAAAGGAAATTTTTTAGACTAGAAATTTGTATTTCCTGAACTGCAGGCTCGTCATACAGAAAAATTTTAGAAATTTTCAATCAGATTTTTTTGGAATTTTACGATCGTATTCTTTTATTTTTTCGTCAGTAATTTCAGCAGCCCTTTTTCCAGAATACAACATGGAACCAAAAGTTGGTCCCATTCGTGCTAGTCCATGTGTTTCCGTAACTGACATGCCAGCAATAACAAGGCCTGGAAAAACTTCGCTTGTTTTTTCAACAACATGTTCTTCTCCATTTTCAACCCACATCGGATTCATTCCCTTCCATTCTACCATATTTCTGTCAACAAGCCTCTTTACGGCAACAGAATCATGTCCCGACGCGTCAATTATCATCTTTGCTTCCAATGCAATAGGATCAACACATGTAATGTTTCTTGGTAATGCGGAAACTGGCATCCAGTTTACAACAATCCCAGCAACTCTTCCATGCCTTAAAACTAAGTCATCAAATTTTGTAAGATTCAAAAATTTTACCCCGGCATCACATGTAGCTGCAATTAGCTTTGATACAGCGTGAGGACCTGGAGTTAAGTACAGTCCGTCACCGACTTTTTTGTAAGGTATTCCAAGTTCGTCCCAAATTTTTTGTGCGGGGGCTCTGACTGTAACCGGGTTCATCATAAATCCCCCTAACCAATAACCACCGCCGAGATAGTTGTTTTGTTCGATGACTAAAATTTTGTATCCCATTAACGATAATTCACGCGCAGCTGTTAGTCCGGCAGGACCAGCACCAATAATTATTACATCACATTCAGCTCTATCTTGCAAAACATCATAGAACTCTTTAGCAATAGCACGTGTTATCTCAACTTCCTTTACGTCAGCAAAAATTTTTCCTGGTCGTTGCTCATTAACAGATTCTTGCACAAATGCACATCATTACAAGCGCTTAATAGTTTTTCTTAAGTAAAAATTAGGCAATACTAATACAAGATCATTATTCAGGCAATTAACTACATGATTATTCATTACGTTAGTCAAAATTCCTATTGTCAAAAATTTATATCCATAGTTTTATAAAATGATTGAAGATGGCACAACAGCTAAGACCATCAAAAACGGCTTCAAAAAAGCCAAAAATTGATTGGTCGCGAAGAGAGGAAGCGGATAACTTTGCCCATACGGTAAAGCTTTACCGACAGGGCAAAATTGATCATGACAGTTTTAGACGTTTCCGTCTGCAACATGGTGCATATGGTACAAGAATGACCGACGACTATGCAATGGTTAGAATTAAAATTCCTGCGGGTCAGATTTATCCTTACCAATTAGAAAAGATTGCTCAACTAAGTGAGATGTATTCAATTGGCAGCGCACATGTATCAACTAGAGAGAACATTCAACTACATTGGGTTGTTCTTGAGGACGTTTCGGAAATAATGCACGGACTTGCAGATGTTGGGCTAACATCCCGTGAGGCATGTGGCAATACAGTTAGAAATGTTATGTGTAGCCCATTGTCAGGAGTTTGTAATGATGAGGAATTTGACGCAACATCATACGCAATTGCAACTGCAAGATTTCTTCTAAGGAATCCACTAAACCAGGCGCTACCACGAAAATTCAAGTTCAATTTTTCATGCTGTGAAAAACATGGAATGATTAGGATAGCTGATGTGGGATTAATTCCTCAAATTAGAGAACTTGATGGGAAAAAGCAGCGTGGATTCAAGATATTTCTTGGCGGTGGTCTTGGAAACAAATCATTTGTAGGTCACCAGTTTGAGGATTTTACTCCTGAAGAGGATCTTTTATACACATCAATCGCCGTTCTACAAATTTTTGACAGGATGGGTAATAGAAAGAATATGGCTAGGAACAGAATGCGTTATCTTGTTGATGAAATGGGTTGGGATAAATTTCAAAACTTGATTCTAAAGCAGAGAACAATTGTTAGGGCAACACAGTCAGTCGTTGTAAGATTAAACATTAACCAGAAACCAAATGAAATTAAAAGACCTATTTCTATTTCCAGTGAAAATGGTTCAATACCTGATGGCTATGCACGGTGGTTAAAGACTACTACATACAAACAAAAACAGGAAGGGTATAGAGCTGTTTTTGTTACACTAGAATCTGGAGATTTAACTGCAAACCAACTTCGTGCTATGGCAGAAATCACTAAGGACTTTTCAGCTGAAGGTTTTGCGCGGAATGGTTTTTCACAAGATATTATACTTAGATATGTACATGAGAGTGATCTACCAAAGTTATACTCTAGACTACTTGAAGCAGGTTTAGCAAATTCAGGTTCACTAACTATGGCCTCTCCTGTTGGTTGTTCTGGTACTTCATCTTGTAATTTGGCACTTACAAACTCTCATAGGTTGGCAAAAGAGATTCAACGAAAATTCTTAGAGTTAAAACTAGATGAAGACGACGATTTAAGAGATGCAACAATTAAGATTAGTGGATGTCCCAATTCTTGTGGGCAACACGAAATTGCCACTATTGGTTTTTTTGGTGGTGGTGCAAGAGTGGGTAAAGACATGTACCCTAACTATAGTATGTCTCTGGGCGGAAGATTTGATGATAAAGCCATGCTTGGTGTTACATGTTTGAGAGTACCCGTAAAACGTACTATCCCAGTTATCTTAAAGATCATTGAACTCTTTAAGAAAAACAAACAATCTGATGACACCCTTTCTCGTTGGGTTGATAGGATTGTACATGGCAATGAATCATCGGGAATAAAATCTGTCAATGAGATGAAGAGGGTACTTTCACCCCTGGTTATTCCACCGTCGAAGTCTGATGATCCAGACTTTTACTCTGATTATGGAAGTGATACTAGTTATCACACCATTACAGGCAAAGGTGAATGTGCAGCTTGAGCAGTGAAATAACACCTCCAACTGTAGATGTGGACACGGTTAGATCAAAAATCAATGATAGTTCTGTAAGACTGATAGATGTGAGACGTGAAGAAGATTACAGCCAGGGACATATTCCTAACGCAGTAAACTTGCCACTTGCTAGTCTTTTGTCTGGCGACTCACCAGAAAGTGTTGTAAAACTATTCGAAGAGATGGGAATTGCAGATGATACCAAAGTTGTTGCTTATGATGATACGTTTGGTGCTTTAGCCTCAAGAGTGGCATGGACTCTTCAATACATAGGTCACAAAAATGTTGCACTACTTGAGGTAACTTATTCACAATGGAAGGAACTTGGTCTTAAAACAAGTACAGAAAAACCAAATATCCAACCCGCAAAACATTCACTTAACTTGAATCCTGACATTATGGCCACTGCCGAATATTTGGAAAATGCAAAGGAAAAAGACAACGTTGTTTTGATAGATAATAGGGAACGACTAAACTTTTTAGAACAACATATTCCTGGCTCAATTAACATCCCATATAGAACACTAGCAACAGATGGAAAAATTTTGAGAACAAAAGAAAGTATGAAAAACCTCTTGAAAAATAGAGGAATTCCAGAAGATGCTGAGATTATAACATATTGTGGCAGTGTTGGCACGCTATCAGGTTTAGCATACTATGCTCTCAAATCTATAGGTATTCCAAACGTAAAGCTTTACGTTAACTCGTTTAAGGAATGGAAAAAACTTGAGAAGCCTATTGGCAAACAAGAGAACGCCAGCTACTGGGATCTTTCTGCAGAATAACCTAAAATTAATTTCTAGCCAAATCGCTACGAAGTTTTTTCATAACAGAAACTTCCATGTCATCAAGTAATGCTAATATTTTTTTCTTATTATCTAGTAAAAAGTCCAACCCTTTGTCCTTCAGTCTTATTTTAAACAGCCTGATTTCTCTATGTTCTTCTAAAAAGTCGTCTATCATTTCCTGCCCACATTTTTCGGGATTGATGAATAGATTACAATACTCAATCGTTTTTTCCAGCTCCTCATCTTCAATTGTTGTTGTTATCAGCTGAATTGCTTCGGCTAGATTTTTAAGATCTTTTACTGGCTTTGGCAGAGATTTCTTTGGTATTCCCAATATACCTCTTTTTGTTGTTCCAATCTTGTTTGCCACTTCAGGAACTAAATCATATGTATCTACGATACTCCATACTTTTCTTATCTCATGTTTTATAACTAGTCCTTTTCTCATTAGTCTGTCCAAGCATTTCAATACATCTTCTTTCTCCAAGAATGTAGTCCACACTATTGAACCAATTGTATGATAACCTTGACGCAGTGATTCGATTACAACTACTTCAACAATTCTTTTGAATCCTTCCTCAAGTCTTACATTCATAAAATCTTTGTCTTTCACAGCACGTTTTGCATTTTTAACATCGATTACAATTGAACGGACAAGAGCGTCAAGTGATTGAGGAACCTCGTTTAGCATAGAAAGATAGCATGATCTGTTATACCACGCCATACCAAATGTTGGATCAGAATCAATTGCCTTGTCCGCACAATCGAGCGCTTTTCCATAACTCTTGCGTTCATAAAATACCAAACTTTTAAGATTCCACGCATCTGCATTTGTTACATCAATATCTAGGACCTTATCATACGCTCTCATCGATTCTGTGTAGTCCTCCATGTGAAATCTAGCATAGCCTAACTTCAAAAGCGCATCAACATCATTTGGATCTATTCTTAAAATCATCTGGAATGCATGAGAAGCATCTTCAAGTTTCAAATCAGCCATAAGATTAATGCCCTTGCTGAACAGTTTTTTACGGTTAAAGTCTACATCGGTCAGACTTGTCTCGTCTTTTTTAACAAGTTTACCCTTGGTTGATTTGAGAGAATTAGATGGTTTTTTGAGTGGCTTTTTTTCTTCTGGGTTTTTATTGATTGTATCAACCTTGTCAGATGACTTAGATTCTTTTCCCATCATTTTTTTCCTTCTTTGGAAAAATTCTGGAATATCGTTTGTATTA
>Ga0257113_1000439_pt1 | contig 13636 bp, 8 predicted proteins | sample LP_taG_4_FD_191568 | JGI IMG/M metagenome (GOLD analysis project Ga0257113, IMG submission 191568) | Marine microbial communities from Northeast Subartic Pacific Ocean, Canada - LP_J_2015_P26_2000m | ecosystem: Environmental > Aquatic > Marine > Oceanic | place: Canada: Northeast Subartic Pacific... | reverse complement strand
AAAAACATACCCTACGAAGTTCTTATTAAAAAAGAAGAAGGACATGGGTTTAGGCTTGAGGAAAATAGAGTTGAGCTCTACACAGTTATGGAAAAGTTCTTTGAGAAGAATTTATCTAAACCAAGCCTACGGAGTGACTAACTCAGCAATTCCCACACTGCACGATCGGCTTGGGTGATCGCAGCATCCACATAAGCAGAACCCTGTGCATCGCAATTGGCAATAGCAATATTGCCAAATGGTTTTCTGCCAATCACGTGAGGATAGCGTTCATCGTCAAGGCTATCTGGCATCTCTCCGCCAAAGAACTCAGCATCAAATAAATTGTTGTACTCATAGGAATAGCCATGTGCCCATCGGTTGACGGTGATGGCTGCAACGTCGTCTTCATCAAAGTCTTTACCAAACATTCCTCTCAATTGATCAAATAATTTGTCTTCATAATCTTGATAGGTCATCTTCAGCATGTCGTAACGTCCCAGCCGGTATTGTTCTCTATTGGTGTAGCCTTGGTTGGGTCGCGTAGGTACATGTTGCATCATGAATACCACTGGATCTTCAAAAGTCTGGGGAAACTGATAGTCGCCGAGGCTCACCGGAAAATCAACATAAAAACTATTATAAAAACAATTTGGACACTGCAGCGTATGGACCTTTTTTTTTGCTAGCATGTGCCAATTCTTCATCGCTACCTGCACCCAAACCAGCGGCACTTTTACATTGTATTTAAGGGCCTCCTTCTGTTTCTCTGGCAGTTGAGGACACAGATCTGGAATGATGCCATTGTTGCAAGCAAGAATGCATTGCTTGGCATGAACCTTATATAGCCCTCCTTGTTTTGCATAAATTATTTCGACTCCATCTTTTGTGTTGGTGGCCGACACCACGGTACTGTTCAAACGGATGTTGGTATCTTGTTCCGGCTTATCCAGCATGGAATAGTCTGCTTTAGCAGTAACAATATCTTCCATAGTGTCCCCAGGTATTGAATTCGGAATAAGTCTCCGCACCAGTAATCTTGCAATCGTTGCATTGCCGTCGGGAAAGTGAAAAATATACGGCTCATTGGATAACTCATTTTTACTCATGTAGTCACGAATGCTGTCATCAAAAGTTTCAATATCGTACATGCGATTTTTCTGATCATTTATTTCATCGCTTGACCCTTCTTCATCCATAAAGCCTAACCCGGAAAAACCTGGCAATCCGTCACCCCAGCAACCGGCAGCAGGAATGGAATCATTGCCCACTCCCCAAAGACCCCATACTAAACTATGAAAAAGACCAATCACCTCATCACCAACTTTGTGGTAGTTCCTTAAATAATCTTCGTAACTCATGTTGTCTAACAAATAATATTTCTCCTCGAGACTCAATTCAGGGAAAAAATCAGTCTGATCCAGAAAAAGTCTAATAAATTCTTCTTTGGATTGCTCTGAAATTGGCAACTGAGATGCAACTCTTTGAATATTATCAGGTTTTATGGATTCTTTATAAGTAAGATCGTATCTGAAACTAGGTACATTTTTAACGATCCGACTGACTCCATAGGTTGCTTTGTTAAAATAAAAGCCTGTATCAAACTTTCTGTTCTTGAAGTAATCAAAATCATACGCCTGATAAAATTTTTCAAAATCTATACCAAGGTCGGACAATAGTTTTTTTGAAACCTCCTCATAATAGCTTGGTGACTCTACTGATTGACTGCCCCCAAAGGCAAGCATCGTCCGGTCATTCACAACAAATTCGTTGCGTTTGGCATGACCTCCAAAATCATCGTGGTTGTCTAGAATAAGAATTTTTGGGACTTTTCCCGTACGTTCTTTAAAAAAATGAGCAGCTGACAATCCTGAAATACCGCCGCCAACCACAATTAAATCATAGCTCTCGTCTAAATCTTCAGCCTCATCAATAAATCCACTGCCCGTAAATGCAAGCTTATGTGCGTAATTAAAAGAGCCCGGATGATTGCCTCTAATCCCTGTCAATAAGGGTGGATAATAGTCAGATAAAAGATCCGAGGGTTTCAGTAAGTGAATGGGAGCCAATGTCCCTGCAATGCCTAGGCTTACTCCATTTAGAAAATCACGTCGTGAAATACCTTTTTGTCTGTCTTTTGGCTGTTTCATTTGCAATTAATTAATTTGATATACCGTAACTCCATCAATCATGGTGCGTAAAACACGAACATCACCAATTGTATCAACCGGTATGTCAAAAAGATTTTGCTCGAGGACAATTAAATCAGCAGCCTTGCCCACTTGAATTGAACCGGTTGTAGTTTCCTGATGCATTAAATACGCCGCATTGATCGTGTAAGCCCTGAGCATCTCATCCAAATCCATTCTTTCAGCTGCATTCAGCACCCCGGTAATCACATTTTCTGGGTCTTCTCTTCTAATCGCTGTTTCAATTGCAACCAAAGGATTCATAGTTGACACTGCCCAATCGCTTCCACCCACAATCATGCCTCCAGACTCATGGATACTTCCTATGGGATACATCCGATTGACTCTCTCGGGTCCGACTTCGGGCAAGTTAATTTCGGTTATGTAAAGTTCAGGATAGGCCCAAACTGATTGGAAATTTGCGATCACTCCGAGCTCAGCAAACCTCGGGATGTCTGTTTTACTGATGAGTTGCAGATGAGAAATATGGTGGCGATTATCCGTGGGGCCATTCACAGAAAGTGCCGCTTCAAAAGCATCCAGACCCGCGCGAACGCCTCGATCGCCAATGGCATGCATGTGCACCTGGATGCCCTCTTTGTCAAATCGAGTAACTGCCGCATTCAGCTCTGCTGGGTTTAGATTTAGCTCTCCCATGCTGCCTGTGTTCAAATAAGGCTCAAGCAATGCGGCTGTTTGCCCTTCTAAAACCCCATCAATAAAAATTTTGATGCTGTCTACATCAATTCTTGGATGTTGGTGTTGTTGCCGCTTGGCAAACACCTCTTCAAAGCCCCCGGGTCCTATGGTAAATCCTGTGTTCCCATACTCAATGCTGGTGATCATCCTTAAATTAAGTCCACCCTTATCTGCCAGTCTCTTGTATGCAGCCAAATGCTGTTCTCCCACGCTTGCAGCTATGATTGAGGTAATGCCAAAACTGTGTGCCAAATTTTGAGCAAACAAAAGCCCATCATCAAACAGTTCCAAATCATCTCCAGGTATGATTTTTTTAATCAGGCTTATTGCTGCTGGTTCTCTTAGTGTTCCAGTTGGCTCTCCTGAGACGGGATCTTTTTCAATAATGCCCAATTCAGGATTTGGAGTGTCTGCAGTAATCCCAGCCAATTCAAGTGCTTTGGAATTTGCCCAGCCTGAATGGCCATCCTCCCCATCTAGGTATATCGGTATTTCTGAACTGACAGCATCCAAAAGAGATTTGTTTGCATTACCCGCTGGAAACAACCCAAGATTATATCCAGCACCTACAACCCAACCTGTACTCTGAGTCATAGTGCTGTTTAGGCATCGCGCAACCTCATTTTGAATGGCTTCGATGCTTGGCATACCAAAGACAGGGCATTTCAACTGGTCAATACCTGACCAGATTGGGTGCGCGTGGGCATCATGGAAAGCAGGCATCAACATTCGACCTTTGAGGTCATTGACTCTTGTCATATAACCAATATATTCTGAAATCTCGGAGTTGGCTCCAACCGCGACAACAACCCCATCTGTGATAGCGACTGCTTCGGCCCAAGGCGTGTCTTGATTCATGGTATAAACGGCCCCATTTACAAATACTTGATCGGAATTTGTTCTTGCTGGCTCCACAGTGGCTGCACCAATTATGCTGAGTGGGCCTGTAATTATCAGGCAGATTAATACAACCGATGCTTTTTTCATACTTAGTCTCCGAGTCTGATATTTACTTAATGGTAAATAGGCTTATGCAGGACATCAATGATTATTGTCGAGCTTTAATCTCCACCCATTGTCGGGTCATAACCCGATCAACATCTGGGGGTAAGATTTTAGCAACAAAAAGTTTACGCATCAGTTGTTCCTGAGGATAAATCCCAGGATTGTTTAAAGCGGCTTCATTGATCAGAGGTTTTGAGGGAATGTTTGCATTGGCAAAGTTAACCTTGTTGCTGATTTCAGCTATGACTTCAGGTCTCAAGATGTAATTGAGAAATTTATGAGCATTTTCAGGGTTGGGTGCATCCGCTGGTATGGCCAGCATATCAAACCACATCAAAGTCCCTTCTCTGGGGATTCTATATTCAATTTGCACTCCATTGCCTGATTCTCTGGCTCTATCTGCTGCTTGAAGAACATCTCCAGACCAGGCAAATGCCAGGCAGATATCGCCATTGGCGAGGTCATTAATGTATTTGGATGAATGGAAATATTGGATATAGGGTCGTACATTTTTCAATAAGACTGTGGATTGCTCTTGATAATCTTTGGGGTTGAGAGAATTCGGATTTAAACCCAGATAATGCAAAGCAGCCTTGAACATTTCGCTTGGAGCATCTAAAAATGCTACTCCACAGTGCTGAAATTTAGCAATAATTTCAGGGACAAAAACAACGTCAAGAGTATCCATTGCAAAATCAGCACCCATGATTTCTATAGCTTTTTCTTTGTTGTAGCCAATACCTGTTGTGCCCCATAAATAAGGAATGGAATGAGCATTATCTGGGTCAAGATTTTCTAGCAAACTCATCATCTCTGGATCCAAGTTAGCGTAATTATTGAGTGCTTGTTTGTTGAGTTTCTGCAATACACCGGCTATTATTTGCCGTCCCATAAATTCACTGCTGGGACCAACAATGTCATAACCTGTGTTGCCTGCAAGTAACTTGCCTTCAAGAATCTCATTGCTGTCGTAGACATCGTAGATCACATTGATGCCTGTTTCTTTCTCAAATTCTCTGATGGTAGTATCGGCTATGTAATCAGACCAGTTGTAGACTCTAACTTCTTGTTTTATATTGTTTTCTTCTTCATTAGTACCACAAGAACTTACCCCCAATGAAACAACAAAAATTATCAGTAACTTAGTCAGAAAATCCTGTTTGTAATCGACTTTCATCACAATCTGTCTCGAATTGAATAATAGAGCATCCCTAGGTAAAACCCCGGCCAACGCAATAAAGTTCCGCCTGGAAAAGTTGGTATCTTTATCTTACTAAAAATATCCATTCGATCTAAAGTCCCACTGATCGCCTCTGCCATCACTGTCCCTGCCAAAGATGCCAAGGCAATACCATGTCCTGAGAAACCATGTGCAAAAAATACATTTGGTTCTAGTCTTCCTAAGTGTGGCATGCGATTCACCGTTACTGCAATTGACCCGCCCCACGCATAGTCTATTCTCTTTTGCACCAATTCTGGATACACTTCAAGCATGGTTGCTCGAACATAATCTTTCAAAGGCTTTGGAAACTTTCTGGTGTAATTCTCTCCTCCTCCGAACAACAAGCGATTGTCTGCTGACATTCGAAAATAATGAACATGAAATTTATTATCATGGACGCATACATTGTCGCGGTTGATAAAACGTGCTTCGGGTTCTTCAAGAGGTTCGGTGGCCAACATAAAGCCGTTGATGGGCATAATTTTGCCAGCAATACGTCCTTCAAGTTTGCCCAAATAAGCATTGCACGCCAAGACGATATGGTCTGCTACAACTTGTCCACTTTCTGTGCTGACTGTTGAGGGCTGATTCTTGGAATAGTTGATCACCTGGGAATATTCGTAAATATCAGCTCCTGCATCCTTGGCAGCCTGGGCAAGACCTAAAGCATAATTCAAAGGGTGTAGATGCATTCCACCCACATCAAGTGTACCCCCACCTTTGTAAAGCGGGCTGTGTAATATTTCAAAAACCTCGGGCTCACTCAGGCAACTTATGTGCTCATAATTGTAATCGGTGTTTAATTTGGCGACGTATCTTTTGAAGTGGTCGGCATCGTCTGGGTTGTCTGAAACCTTCATACTACCTGGGGTTAAATCACAATTAATCCGATGCTGATGAATTCTATTTCTTACAATTGATTTAGCCTCTTCAGTTATTGCCCAAAGATCATGTGCGAGTGATTTTCCATAATCAGACTCCAATTGGAGTATATTTTTGTTGTGACCACTGCCCACCTGACCACCATTTCGCCCGGACGCACCCCAACCAATTTTGTGCGCCTCCAAGAGGGCCACCTTGTAGCCTTTTTCTGCTAAATTAACTGCTGTAAGCAAACCAGTAAAACCCCCACCAATGACACAAACATCGGCTTTAACCGACTCAGTAAGCGGGGGGTATGATATTAAACCTTTTGCAGTAGCAACATAATAAGAGTCTGGGTAATCAGAAATTGACTGCATATGCTAATCACTCAACATACAGATTAGGTTGTCTTTACAGCAGCCGCGGTAGCATCGAGTGTTGAAATTGCTTTGGTCATCAGTTCATCGATCTGTTCGTGGGTAATGATTAATGGAGGGGCGATAATCATGGTGTCGCCAACTGCCCTCATTACCAGGCCATTTTCTATGGCAAGATCTCGACAGAGTGAACCCACATTGTGTTCAGCAGCAAATCTTTTACCTGTTTTTTTATCTTTGCATAGCTCTAATGCAGCTACCAATCCTTTTATTCTTGCTTCACCAACTATTGGATGATCGCTCAAGCTTTGCCATCGTTTTGCCAAATAGGGTGCTGTATGATCTTTGACCGTTTCAATCACGTTATCTTCAGCCAACGCTTTTATATTAGCGATTGCAACCGCACAGGAAACAGGGTGTCCTGAGTAGGTAAATCCATGGATAAATTCTCCGCCTTTTTCAATGAGGATGTCTGCAACCTTATCATTGACCAATACTCCGCCCAACGGAAGGTATCCTGAAGTAACACCCTTAGCAAAAGCTATTAGGTCGGGTTTAATTTCATATGTCGTGCTACCAAACCATTCGCCCAACCTGCCAAAGCCTGTAATGACTTCATCAGCAACCAAAAGAATTTCATTGTCATCGCAGATCCTCTGGATTGCAGGCCAGTATGTTTCCGGTGGAATAATCACCCCTCCAGCACCTTGGATAGGTTCAGCAATGAAGGCTGCAATTTTATCAATGCCATGGTGATCAATGGCCTTTTCTAATTCCTCAGCAATTGCTAAACCAAATGTATTCGGGTCCTGATCTCGGCCTTCCTGAAACCAATATGGTTGTGCAATGTGGATAATATTGGGAATTGGAATCCCTGCTCCTTGAGCGTGCATTCCCTCCATACCACCAAGGCTTGCAGCAGCAATCGTGCTGCCATGGTAGGCATTTTTCCGAGCAATAATAATTTGTTTTTCTGGCTTGTCTTGCAGTTGCCAGAATCTTCTAACCATCCTAATCACTGTATCGTTAGCTTCCGAACCCGAACCAGTGTAAAAAACACGGCTAAACCCATCCGGAGAAATGTTGCTCAAAATTTCACCCAGTTCTATTGCCGGAGGATGCGCACATTGGAAAAAGCTATTGTAGTAGGGTAATTCCTGCATTTGTTGATGGGCAGCTTCAATTAACTCAGTACGGCCATAACCAAGATTGACACACCACAAACCTGACATGGAGTCCAGAATTTGATGTCCCTCAGCGTCCCATATGTAAATACCCTTGCCTTTGGTGAACACTCGGCTACCCTTCTTAGATAACTGACCATGATCCGTAAACGGATGTAAATAATGACTACTATCCAAGTCTTGCCAATGCCGCTGTTTCTTAGTCATATCTAAACACTCAATAATAAATATTCACGTTCCCAAGGACTGATAACTTCAAAGTATTTATGGTACTCGTATTTTTTAATAGCTATGTAAATTTGTAAAAATCGTTCTCCCATCAACATCTGCATCGCTTCACTTTTTTCCAGCAATTCTATTGCACTCGTTAAGTTTTTAGGTAATTTGAAAGGTAAATTATAAGCATTTGAATCCTCAGATGCACTCGGTTGTATGTTCTCTTGCATGCCCAAATAGCCGCATGCCAAAGAAGCAGCTATAGACAGGTAAGGATTGACATCTGCGCCTGCAATTCTATTTTCAATTCTACGGTTTTCAGGTTTAGACGAAGGCACCCGGAGCCCTGTTGTTCTGTTGTCATAGCCCCACTGCAAATTAATGGGAGCATTTTGCCAACGCGTAAAGCGCCGGTAGGAATTGACATAAGGCGCATTGAAAAGTATTGATTCAGGGATGTATGTTTGCAAACCACCGATGAAGAATTTGAACAATTCGGTTTCTTCGCCGTCAGCATCTGAAAACACATTGTTCTTTGATTGACTGTTTAAAACTGAAATATGCCAATGCATTGCATTGCCAGGTTCATGCTGCATGGGCTTGGACATAAATGTGGCATAAATATTGTGTCGCATTGCTGCTTCTCTCACAATTCTCTTAAACATAAACACTTGATCACAGATGTGCAGGGGCTCACCGTGCTCAAAATTAATTTCCAACTGAGCCGTTCCCATTTCGTGTTCCAGGGTGTCAATTTTGATGTCCATGGCTTCGGAATAATTGTGAATTTCTGCAATAATCGGCTCAAACTCATCCAATGCGTCAATACTAAACGGCTGACGAACCGTCTCTTGCCGTCCTGAACGACCAACGGGTGGCTCCAAAGGAAGGCTGGGATCGGTATTGCGTTTTACCAAGTAAAACTCCAACTCCGGGGCGACGATTGGGATCATATTCAATTCACGATAGGCTTCAAGAACATTCTTTAAAACCTGTCTTGGAGAGATATCCACTGCTGATCCATCTTCATAATAACAATCGTTGATAACTGTGGCTGATGGATCCTTAGCCCAAGGCAACCACCTCAGAGTATCAAGGTCAGGCTTTACAAGGACATCCCTGTCGGCGGGGTTAATCACAGGCTCACTTAAAAACTCACCGGTCACTGTTTGGATAAATACCGATTCGGGTAAACGCATTGTTGATTGGTCTAAAAATTTTTCTGCTGGCAACATTTTGCCGCGAGCAACACCAGCCATGTCGGGAACTATAACTTCAATTTCTTCGATATCATGCTCTTTAAACCACTCGGAAATATCTGTTTGCTTCATGGTTTTTTGGCAAAAACTTTACAGGCATTACCAAAATAATTAAACAGAGAAGTTGACGTAGAGCTGGTCCCTGGTTTCCACTCAGGGTGCCATTGCACCGATAAATTAAACCCTTGCGCTCCATCAACTGTAAAGGCCTCAATCAACCCGTCGTTACTAACAGCATCAACTGTCAGATCATGTCCCAACTCTTGAACACCCTGGGCATGAAGAGAATTGACTTCTGCGGACTCAACTCCGGTAATCTGATGCAATAAACCATTGTTTATAAAGCTTACCTTATGGCTGACACCATACTGAATTTCCAGTGGGTCATCGCGTTTAAAATCATGGTCTTTGTAACTGGAGTCTCGGTCAAGATCTTGGTAAAGCGTGCCACCAAAAGCAACGTTCATCTCTTGGAATCCGCGACAAATTGCAAACAAAGGTATTTCTCTTTCAAGAATTGCATCAATCATTGAAAATACAAACCTATCTCGGGATTCATCAACCATTAATTGTTCATCAATTAATTCTGCGTTGTAGCGATCCGGATGGACATTGGAAAGACTTCCAGTTAATAAAAAACCGTCTAATTTATCGAGAATACTTCCATTGAGCAATTCATCGTTAATCGCTGGGATTAAGATACCAGCGCAATCAGTATAATCATTTATTGCTTTTATGTATTTCTCACCCACCATATGGAAATAATGCCCATCCTGATCTCGTCTACAAGAGACAATGCCTACCAGTGGTGTAATTTTGGAACTCATAAAATTGACTTTTATTTTACTGTGAGCAGTAAAATATGGCTAACTAAATGTTTGTTTTTCTATATCCAGTTTGCAACATTAAAAGGCCAATCTTGTTTTTCAAACTATCTCCAATGCCCATTACAGAAGGAACAAAAATTAATACTAAGTAAGGCGAAAGCATCATCCCAAAAATGAAGGTTATTGCCAGTGGCTGCACCAACTGAGCTTGCAAGCTTTTCTCAAAGAGTATTGGTGTCAGCCCGACAACGGTTGTTGTTGTGGTTAATATAACTGGTCTTAATCGCTCTCGAACCCCTTCAACAACAGCTTTTGCAAGATCCAACCCGTCTGCAATAAATCGCTTAATAGTAGTCACCAGAATAATGGAGTCATTCACCAAAACACCACTCAAGCCAAGAAGTGCCATGAGGCTGAACATATTCAAATTGAAATCCATGAGGTAGTGACCAACAATGGCTCCAACCAAACCAAAAGGCACCACGGACATAATTACTAAAGGAGTGGTATAGCTGGAAAATAACCAAGCAAGAATAATGTAGATAGATGCAATGGAAAGTATCAAAGCAATACTTAAATCACCTAGAGCTTCCGCTTGCTCTTCGGCTTTTCCTTTAAACTCCACCTTGACACCAAACTGTTTTTCTATGGCAGGAGCAATCTCCTGACTTACAATGGCTAAAACAGTATTGGTGGTTGTTACCGATGGATCAACATCACCTGTCACAGAAACCTGTGTTACCCCGTCTTCGCGATTTATTCTAGTAAAGCCTAAACGTTTCGTCAGAGTCACTACTTCTGACAACAAAACATCGGTTTTGTCTGGTGATCTTAAATAAATATCCCTTATGGTTTGTTGTTTGGTTTCAGCTGCGGGCAATTTCACTCGGACTATAATTTCTTCGGTATCCTCGGCAAATCTTTTTGCAACAGACCCTGAAAATGAATTGCGAACTTGGCGTGCTACATCTTCTGCAGAAAAGCCCATGGCTTCTCCTTCAGGTTTCAATTCTAAGAGAATATCCTCTTTGCCAAAGGGCAGATCATCCTCTACTGCTATCAAGCCCGGTACTCCTCTGAGTTGTTTTTGAAGTTCTACAGCGGCTGTTTTCATAGACTGCATGTCCTTGCCGACAATACGGATGTCAACATCACGACCCGGGGGACCCCCAGCTTGGGTTTCAAAAATAAGGAGTTTCTCTAGACCAGGCAACAATTGGGTTTGCTCTTCCCACGTTTTAATAAATATCGGGTTTCTCACATCTCTCAGATCACCATCCGCCAGTTCTACACTATAGGAGCCTATATGGTTCCCAGTAGTATTGGTAATAAGATTACCGCGACCTGTATCGGTAGATCCAATGCTGCCAATTCCGAAACTTACAAGGCCGCCTTTACCATTGGTTAAGATATCTTCAGCTGCCCTGGCAGATCTTCCCAACTCTTTTGCCATTGCCTCCGTTACATACGCTGATGAACCAGGAGTAAATGTAAAGTTGGCATGAATGGTATCACTCTCAGGCAGGGCAAAAAATTCAAACTTGACTCGACCCGAAGACAGCAAGGCAATGGCAATACAAAACATGCAGAATGTTGCAACAACTGTAAACCCTTTGTTCAGAAAGGTTATTTCACTGAACCGGCAAAAATATTGATCTCTGAAATGGCTGAACCAAGCGTCAAATTTTCTTGGTTTTGTTTGTTTCGCCTGGCTGATCTTTTTCAGTGATTTCCTAAGATGCATGGGCAACACAAGGAAACACTCAACAAGACTGGCTACAATGATCAAACTCAGTGTTATTGGGATGCCTGAAATAATTTCACCCACCTCATTTTTAACCATCAATACAGGCAAAAAAGCAGCCATGGTTGTGAGAGATGCAGCCAACACAGGGGCAAACATCCGGTTGGCTGCTTGAGTGGTAGCGTCTTGGTAGTGCATGCCTCGACGATGTAGAGTGGTGGCATGCTCGGCAACCACTATCGTATCATCGACCACAATGCCAATTCCCAGAATAAGTGCAAACATGGTAATCATATCCAATGACATGCCTAACATAGACATTGCACCCAACCCTCCAAGAAACGCAACAGGTATGGCAATGGCAACCCACAGCGCCACTCTGCCATTCAAAAAGAGGAATAGAACACCTAAAACGAGCAACAGACCCAATTGGCCATTCTCTACTAACATTGTTAGTCGTTGTCTAACCGAATCAGAAAAAACATCGTAAACAACAACTTCTAGCGACTGCGGGTACTTGGTGCTGATGTTTTCCATGTATTCCTGGACCAAGTCTTGAGAAATCAAAGAATCTGCACCGCGAGTACGGGAAACCAATAAACCAATGGATGAACCTTTTTCATTAATACGATAAGGAGAGTCTTCCTGAAAGGTTTCAAAGACTCTGGCAATGTCTTTCAGATATAGCTTTTCTCCAGATCCTTTTGAAACCACTTCGATCTGTCTCAGCTCCCTTGGAGTTCTTGCTAGCTGCTCGCTTCTGATTTGTTTCGAAATATCGCCAGAATTGATACTGCCTGATGGCAGATCAATGCTTGAAGCAGCTATCCGATTTGATATATCACTCAGCGTTAAATCCAACTCCCGTAAATTGTCCGACGGCACTTCAATCCAAATCTCTTGGTCGCGAGCGCCTTCAAATCTAACATTTGCCAAACCCATGTTGATTAAGTCATCTCGCATTTGCCTGGCGAAGTATTTCAGTGTCTTGTCTGAAAATGGACCGGATATATCAATCCTACAAACTTCATCACGTTGAATAACTTGTCTAACAATAGGCTTCTCAATATCTTGGGGAAATGTAGTTATTCTAGAAACAGCTGACTGTACATCAGCCAAAGCTTTTGACATCGATGTGTCAGCTTCAAAAAAAAGTTGCATCCTGGTTCTGCCTTCATATGAAGTAGCTGTGACTTTTTCGACTTTGTCTATAAATCGGACCTCAGGTTCTATCGCATCAATGATATTAGTCTCCACATCCTCAGCACTTGCGCCCGCCCATTCCACATCAATGATTATCAATTCCAAACCGAAATCAGGCATCAATTGCCGCTTCATTTGGGTTAACCCGTAGGCGCCAAAAAGAATCATAAGAATCATCAGCAAGTTACCTGCAACCTTGTGTTGGGAGAAAAAAGTTATAATTCCGGATCTTAATCCATCAGCACCATGACCTCTCTCTGGATTGTTCTGATTGTCGTTCTTATTGGTCATTACAATATTTCAACCGTAACTCCTTCACCTGCTTCTCTGAGTTGAGTCACAGCTATCACGTCCCCCTCCTCAATAACACTAGGATGTTTTGCAACTATGAGAGTATTGATATTGTCGTATCCCAGAATAGAGATAAACCGCTTTTCCAATCGTTCATTCATGATAACAAATACATAACCTTCTTCATAAATGGCGGTGTCCGGTACAGAAATAATTTGGTTGTAAGTTTTGTCAGGCACCTTAATCCCAACAAAGGCACCCGGTCTGATTAGAGCAGTGCTGGTGTTATCTGGCAACAATATTGCATAAACATCAATACCACCGGTGTTTGATTTGATTTCAGCGCCAATGCGTGCAATGTTGGCGTCAAAATTGAAGGTTCTATTACCTGCAGTCCAATTAATAGACACAGGCCTACCGATCACCGACTGGCTGTCTTCCAATAATCGCCCATATTGTGCTTTGGATAATGAAAAACGAACTTCAAGGTTTGTTATATCAATAATTTCACCCACTTGGTCATTGAAAGTACTGACTTGTTTGCCAAGACTAGCAACAACGCCATTAATAACTCCAT
>Ga0257113_1000436_pt1 | contig 13681 bp, 11 predicted proteins | sample LP_taG_4_FD_191568 | JGI IMG/M metagenome (GOLD analysis project Ga0257113, IMG submission 191568) | Marine microbial communities from Northeast Subartic Pacific Ocean, Canada - LP_J_2015_P26_2000m | ecosystem: Environmental > Aquatic > Marine > Oceanic | place: Canada: Northeast Subartic... | reverse complement strand
TGATTTAATATTTCCTTCTACAGAATCACCTAAACTATATTTATTAGAAAATTCAATCCACGGATTTGGTTTTGTTTGTTTCAGCCCAAGAGAAATTCTTCTCTTATCATGATCTATTTCTAAAACCATAACTTTAATTTTTTCTTCTAAATCCACTACCTTTGAAGGGTGAATATTTTTATTTGTCCAATCCAATTCAGATAAGTGGATAAGCCCTTCCACGCCCTGCTCTAATTCAGCAAAACATCCATAATCGGTTATATTGGATACAATTGCTTCATAGATGCCACCAACTGAGTATTTACCTTCGATGGTTTCCCATGGGTCGTTCTGAATTTGTTTTAATCCCAATGAAACTCTTAGTTTCTCTTTATCGAAACTTAAAATCTTGACATCAATCTCTTCGCCTAGACTTAAAACTTCTGAGGGATGGGTAACTCTTGACCATGAAATATCAGTAATGTGAAGTAATCCATCTAGTCCTCCAAGATCAACAAAAGCTCCATAATCAGTAAGATTTTTAACAACCCCTTTTACAATTTGACCTTCATCAAGATTTTTGAGTAACTCAACTTTTTCAGCTGAGTTTTTCTTTTCTAACACTGCTTTTCTAGACAAAACAACATTATTTCTCTTGTAATCAAGCTTAATAACTTTGAAATCCTGAACAGTGTTTTCAATTTCTGGAGCTTCTTTCACTGGTCTTACATCTACCAATGAACCAGGTAAAAAAGCTTTCACAACATCAACTTCAATTGAATAACCACCCTTAACTCTTGTTAGAACTTTGCCCTCAACAAATTCACCTGTTTCTAAGGCTTCTTCAAGTTTTTTCCAAGTTCCAATCTTTCTGGCTTTCTCTCTTGAGATTCTTGTTTCACCATAGCCATCTTCAACAGCTTCTAAGGCCACCTGGACTTCATCTCCAGCTTCAATTTCAACTTTACCATCATTATTTCGAAACTCATCTAACGATATAATACCCTCTGATTTAAGGCCAACATGAACAGTTACCCATTCTTTATCTACATCAAGAACAACGCCTGTAACAATTGATCCAGGCTGCATTTCTAATGTACTTAGACTGTCATCTAGTAGAGTGGCAAAATTTTCTGACATATTTTTTAACTTTCCTTTGTTTGTATTCTGTATATTTCTAAAGCTTTTTTTAGTACTTCTTGAGGAGTCAGATTAGTTGAATCAAGTTCTATAGAATCTTCAGCAGCCATTAAAGGAGAAATCTCTCTTGCTTGGTCTGCCTTATCTCTTAATCTAATGTCTTCAATTAGATCGGGCATATTAACGTCTTGATTGCTTTTCTGCAACTCTAAGAACCGTCTCTTTGCTCTTATTTCAACATCGGCATTTAAAAATATTTTAGTTGCCGCATCTGGAAAAACTACAGTTCCCATATCTCTTCCATCTGCCACCAAACCATTCTCATTTATAAGATTCCTTTGAAAAGTTATTAAATTATCTCTTGTTTCTTTTTCACTACTTATTTTTGAGGCTGATTTAGCAACTTTCTCATCTCTTAAAAAAGATGTAATTTCATTTTTATCTTCAAAGACCTTCATTTCGCCCAAGACATTTTCTATAAGTAATTCAGAAAAAAAATTTACTGCATCTGAATGATTACCTGTTTGTATAAAGCTATATGAATAAGCTCTATACAGCAAACCGCTATCCAAAATCAGAAAATTGAGTTCACGTGCAAGGCTCTTAGCTAGAGACCCTTTTCCAGATGCGGATGGACCATCAATCGTTATAATTTTGTTATTTTTCAATTTGATATCCAAGAGATGATGTTAATTCAATAAAATTTGGAAACGATGTAAAAATATTCATACATTTTGTGACTGTTATAGGCTTATTGCATTTTAGTCCTGCAATTAAAAAACTCATAGCAATTCTATGGTCGTCATATGAATCTATTGAAATTGGATTTGATAAAACTAATGATGCAGGATTTCCATAGATTTTAATTCCGTCATCAAAATTTTCATACTTAACTCCGAGTTTGTTAAAACCAGCGGAAATAGCCCTCAAACGATCTGATTCTTTAACTCTCAACTCAGATGCATCTCTAATTATAGTCTCTCCTTCTGCAAAAGCAGCAGCAATAGAAATTATAGGAATTTCATCAATAATATTAGGGATAATGCTGCCTCTAAGCTCCACACCTTTGAGCTGAGACTTATGAACAACTATATCTGCAAGAGGTTCTCCCGATTCAACCCTAAGATTAGTTATATCTATGTTTGCTCCCATTTGATCTAGAACTTTCAATATCCCAGTTCTCGTAGGATTCATTCCAACATCTAAAATTTTAAGTTTTTTTGACTTAGATATTAGAGCGCCCACAATTAAAAAAGAAGCTGATGAAATATCTCCTACAACCTGATAGTCTTTGGCATGCAAAGATGATCCTTCATTAAGGTGAATAACATTTTTACCATCAATAGAATTGATCTCAAGCTTAACTCCAAAGTTTTTTAGCATTCTCTCAGTGTGATCTCTACTCTGAATTGGTTCTATTACAGTTACAGAGTTTCCTGACGCTAATCCTGCCAATAAAATGCATGATTTAACTTGCGCGCTTGCAATGGGCAATTCATAAATAAAACTTCTTTTTAATTTTGATGGGAAAATTTTGATGGGTAACATCTCATTTAAGGACTCCATATTTACTCCCATTTTTATCAAAGGTTTGATAACTCGACCCATCGGTCTGCTAGATAAAGATTTATCACCTTGAAAAGATAACTCAAGACCTAGACCAGAAGTCATTCCAAGCATCAACCTTAAACCTGTCCCAGAATTTCCTAAATCTAAAGGTTTCTTTGATTTTAAGAATGGTTTATTTCTTTTTTTGATTCTAATAATTCCATTCTTATCAATCTCTATATTTGCTCCAATCTGATTAAGAGAGGACAAAGTGCACAAAGGATCATTAGCATGAAGAAAACCTCTAATTTTCATTTGATCATTAATCAAAGAAGCAATCATAAGAACTCTTTGAGAAATTGATTTATCTCCAGGGCAGTTTACAACTCCATGCATTGAACAATTTGGGGTTGATGTTATATTCAATAGTTCTCTTCCTTGAAATTTTTTAAATCCAATAATAAAGCCTCAATCTCTTGAGTGTCTTTATTAATCTTAGATTTGATAATATCTAGATTTTCTTCTAAAGCATCAATAGCTGAAATAATATTTTCTTTATTCAAAGTAAAAATATCTGCCCACATTTCAGAAGACGAAGATGCAAGCCTTAAAAATTCACCTAGGCCTCCTCCAGAAAATTTTGATATATCCGTTTGATCAAGATTCTTTAATGTCATAAGTAAGGCATATGAAACAACATGAGGTAGGTGGCTTGAATACGCAAAAACATAATCATGAACATTGCCTTCAAGGTTAGATATTCGAGCATTCATGCTCTTCCATAGATTTCGGACCTTTTCTATATGCTTACTTAAAACTGACTGACCATAAGAAAGAATTACCTCCTTATTCTTAAATAAGCCTTTCAACGAATTTTCTTGACCAGATAAATGAGATCCAGCAACCGGATGAGACAAAACTATATTGTTTGGATATTTAAATTCTAAAAGGATTTCCTCTAAAGCAGATTTAGTGCTGGAAGTATCGGTAATAGTAATATTTGAATTAAATAAAGAGCTTAATGCTCTGAGGATCTCAAGAGAAGCTCTTGGAGGTGTTGCAATAATAACTAAAGAATCATTATATTTTTCTATAGTTAGTTCATCTAAGTTGTCTATAAATCCATTAATAGTTTTATTGGCTAAAGCATTTTCTATGCTTTGATGATTCTTATCAAATGCAAGTATATTGATACCTTTGATCTCACTGAGCTCCTTTGCAATTGAACCGCCTATTAAACCAAGCCCTATTATTATGATATTCATAATAAGTCTTCTAATGCTTTGAGAAATCTTAAATTATCTTCTTTATTCCCAATAGTAACTCTAAGAAAATCTGGCATATCATATACATCAATTGGCCTAACAATGATCCCTCTTTCCAATAACTTTTTAAACATATCTTGACCTACAAAGGGTCCTTTAAAGGATATAAAATTTCCGACTGAAGGAATGCACTCCATACCTAGACTTGTCAATTTATTAAAAAGCTTATTACCTTCTAGTGAATTAAGTTTGACACTTTGTTCTATGTGTCGTGTATCACATATGGCAGCGCGAGCTAATTCCTGAGCTAATGAATTAACATTAAATGGTTGTCTAATTCTATTAAGAATTTCTATTAATGCTGGGTTAGCTATTCCATAACCAATACGAATACTAGCTAAGCCTTGAATCTTAGAGAATGTCTTTGTAACAACCAAATTTTTAAATTCTTTTAGAAGAGCTAAGGGATCAACATAATCATTCTTGGTAACATATTCAAAATAAGCACAATCTAAAACAACTAATACTGAAGAAGGAATCTCTCTAAGCAATTTATACACTTCATCATGAGAACTATATGTTCCTGTAGGGTTGTTAGGATTAGCAATGAAGATAACTGTTGTATTTTCTTCAAGATAGGTTGGAAATTTCTTAAGTTGATGACCCCATTTCTCTGTCGGAACCTCTATTAATTTCGCGCCTGTTGCTTGTGAGACAATTTTATAAACAGCAAATGCATGACAGGAAACCATTGAAGAAGTTTGAGGATTTAAAAATGCCCTAGCTACCAATTCAAGGATTTCATTCGAACCATTTCCAAGAATAATATTTTCATCTAAGAGGCTCTCATGATCAGCTATGGCTTCTTTAAGCTTGGAACCATTCCCGTCAGGATAAAGATGCAATTCATGCTTATTATTCTCAAGAATCTCTAAAGCTTTTGGAGAAGCACCTAATGGATTTTCATTGCTAGAAAGTTTAACTACTTCTGAGTGTCCATATTTTAACATTACCTCATTAATGGACTTGCCCGGCTCATATGGATGTAACCCCTTAATCCCAGGATTAAGATTTTGAAGAATATCTAAAATCATTATTCTGTTGGATATGAGCCTAAAATTCTTATAAAAGCTCCTGACTTTTTAAGATCATTAATAACATGTTTAAGCTTGGCATCATTCTGATGACCATCACTATCTATGAAGAAATTATGTGTTTTAATTGATTTTCTTGAAGGTCTTGTCTCAATTCTACTTAAATTAATTTTTCTTTTTTGAAATGGTTTAAGTAGATCTACTAAGGCGCCTGGTTTATTTTCAGTCTGAATTAAGAATGAAGTTTTATCCTTAGAAGTCTTTTCCACGACTAGATTCCCTATGACTAAAAACCTTGTTTGATTATTAGTAAAATCCTCTATGTCTTTGTGATGTTGATAGAGTTTGTATCGCTTGATAGCTAGCGAGCTAACGATACATAAACTATTCCTATTTTTTTTAGCAAATTTAGCTGCTTCAGAAGTACTAGATGTTAGTTTTCGTTCCACATGAGGTAAATTTGTATCAAGCCATGTCCTGCATTGCCCGAGAGCTTGAGGGTGAGAAGCGACAACTTTAGCATCTGATAAATTAATTTTTTTTGTAGAAGCTAATTGATGGTGAATAGGTAAATAGGTTTCTCCACATATATTTAATTCTTCGTCTGCCAAACCATTTAACGTTGCATTTACAACCCCTTCAGAAGAGTTTTCAACAGGTACAAGACCAAAATTAGCTGCTCCAGTTCTTACCTGATGGAAAACATCCTCTATTGTTGGTCTTGGATCTTTTAAAACAGAAGAACCAAAATGCTTAATTAAAGCCGCTTCCGAATAAGTGCCTTCTGGTCCTAAATATGCAACAGTAAGCTGTTCTTCTAAAAATAAACAAGCTGAAATAATTTCTTTAAATATATGCTTAACTTTATCATCAGGAATTACACCATCACTAAGTTTGACCACATTACGTAAAATTTCTACTTCACGATCAGGTTTATATAATGATGAATTTGAGGTAACTAAGCTCTTTAATTCTCCAACTTTTTGAGCAAGAGACCCTCTTTTTTGAATTAGTTTAATAAGCTGATGGTCAATGGCATCAATTTTATCTCTAATAATTTTTATCTTATTCTTTTTCACTCGTCTATCTATGCTTGGATTCAAACTCCTCCATAAAGCTTATTAATGCATCTACAGCATCTTGTGGAGTCGCATTATAGATGCTTGCTCTCATTCCTCCAACTGATCGATGGCCTTTTAAGTTTAATAAGCCTGCATTATAAGACTCTTGTAGGAATTCAACATCTAAATCTGAATTCTTTAAAATAAATGGGATATTCATTTTAGACCTATTATCTTTTGAGACTGGATTAAAGTAAAAATCAGACTGATCTATATATTCGTATAAGATCTTTGCTTTTGTATTATTGATTTTAGCAATTGCCTCTAAACCGCCCAAGGATTTTAACCAAGCAAAAACTTTCCCTGACATATACCATGCAAAAGTTGGAGGTGTATTGAGCATAGAGTCTGAATTTGCATGCTCTGAGTATTGAAGCATGGTAGGCAGATCAGTAAGGGCAGTATCTAATAATTCTTGTTTAATAATACAAATAGTTAGTCCTGCTGGGCCAATATTTTTTTGAGCGCCAGCATAAATCATTGAGAATTTTGATACATCAATAGGCTCACTAAGAAGTACAGATGACATATCTGCTATAAGAGGTGATTTACTCTTCGGTGGCTGATGTAATGCTATTCCTTGAATTGTTTCATTGGCAACATAATGAAAATATGCAGCATCTTCAGATTCATTCAAATTTTCTTGACTAGGCACCTCAGTAAAATTACATGCTTCAGAACTTGCTACAATATTTACTTCTGTGATTTCAGAAGCCTCATTCATAGCTTTTTTAGACCAACTACCTGTTAAAAGATAATCTGCAATTTTTTGATCAGCAAAGTTCATGGGAATCATTGAAAACTGAAGAGTTGCTCCTCCTTGAAGAAAAAGCACTTGATAATCATTTGGGATGTTTAACAGATCAATTAAATCTTGACGAGCCTTATTTGCTAAAGATTTATATTCTGAGGAACGATGGCTCATCTCCATAATTGACATACCTGAATCCTTCCATTCTAAGAGCTCTGCTTGAGCCTCAGAAAGAACTTCTTCAGGAATAGCAGCTGGCCCGGCAGAAAAATTCCACTTTCTCATTAATCTTCCTCTTCTTCAGGGGTAATCCTAACCCCCTCAATCAACTTTTCACCTTCTTTAGGGGTTATCACTTTTACACCTTGTGTATTCCTTCCTAGAACAGGGATCTGACTTATTGCTGTTCTTATAAGTGTCCCTTTATCACTGATTAACATAACTCCATCATCTTCATTAACAGCAACAGCTGAAACCATATTACCATTTCTCTCGCTTGTTTTAAGAGCTATTACACCCTGCCCACCTCTATTATAAGTAGGGAAATCTTCAAACTTGGTTTTCTTACCATATCCATTTTCAGATAAACATAAAATTGTCTTATTCTGCTCACCAATAAGTAAAGAAATGACTTTCATGCCCTCTTTGAGCTTGATTCCTCTTACACCTCTAGCAGTTCTTCCCATTGGGCGAACCCTAGATTCATGAAATCTTATTAACTTTCCAGATGAAGAAGAAAGTAAAATATCATTATCGCCATCTGTTATAACTGTTCCCACCAACTTATCATCATCATCTAACCTGATTGCCTTGATACCAGATTTATATTTTTTATGAAACAAATTTAAATTTGTTTTTTTTACAACTCCATTACGGGTTGCCATAAAGACATATTTATCTTCAGTAAATTTATCTACAGGTAAAATTTGTGTAACAGTCTCATCATCATCTAGCTTTAACATATTAACTAATGGTCTGCCTTTAGATGTTCTACTAGCAACTGGAACTTCATAAACCTTAAGCCAAAATACTTTACCCTTAGTGGTGAAACATAAAAGCTGGCTATGAGAACTCAAGACATATAAATTCTGAATTAAATCTTCTTCCTTTACAGATGCTCCAGCTTTTCCCACACCGCCGCGTCGCTGCTCTCTATACTCATCAAGTGGTTGAGTTTTTGCGTAGCCGCTTCTAGATAAAGTTAAAACACGGGTTTCTTCCGGAATCAAATCTTCATTTGAAATGTCATGACGAGTGTCATTTATATTTGTTTTTCTTTCATCTCCAAAATTTTCTCTAACTTGAATCAACTCATCCTTGATTAAAGTCAACATCGTTTGTTTATCATCTAAGATTTTCTGAAGCTCTAAGATTGCTTCTAAGATTTCATCAAACTCAGCTGATAATTTATCTTGCTCTAAGCCAGTTAATCTAGCTAATCTAAGCTCAAGAATTGATTTAGCCTGATCGGGAGATAGTTTGTAATTTTTTCCTTTAATTCCATAATCTTTTGAAAGACCTTTTGGTTTACAAGCATCTTTCCCAGCTTTTTTTAGTATTGCCTCAATAGGTCCTGCCTTCCAAGATTTCTTACGTAGCTCAACGGCAGCAATCTTTGGGTCTTTTGATTTCTTGATTATAGTAATAATAGAATCAATATTAGCTATTGCTACCATCAAACCCTCTACGATATGACCTCTTTCCTCAGCGTTTTTTAAATCAAATTTTGTTCTTTTGGTGACTACATCTTTTCGATGTTTAATAAACTCTTGTAATATCTCTTTAATATTCAAAACACGTGGTTGGCCACCTACTAAAACAGTGAAATTAATTCCAAACGATTGCTCTAACTGCGACTGAGCAAATAAATTATTCTCTAAAACCTCAACTGATTCTCCTTTTTTTACCTCTATAACTACTCGCAAACCATCTTTATCAGATTCGTCTCTAATCTCACTAATACCATCAATTTTCTTCTCTTTTACGAGTTCAGCAATTTTTTCAAGCATCCTTGCTTTATTAACCATATAAGGTATTTCATTGATAATAAGAGAGCTTTTACCAGACTTATCTTCTTCAGTTGAAGTTTTGGCACGAACATGAATAATTCCTCTCCCTGTCTTGTATCCTTCATATATCCCAATTCGACCATCAATTGTTCCTCCAGTTGGAAAATCAGGCCCTTTAATAACTTGAATAATTTGATCAATGCTTGCCTTGGGGTTATCTAATAACAATAAACAACCATTGAGAACTTCAGTAAGGTTATGGGGGGGGACATTTGTAGCCATCCCAACTGCTATACCAGATGAGCCATTAACCAAGAGTGTTGGGATTCTTGTTGGCATAACATCTGGAATTTGTTCTGTTCCATCATAATTTGGTGAAAAACTGACAGTATCTTTTTCTATGTCATTTAAAATCATGTCGGTTATTTTTGCCATTCTAACTTCGGTATATCTCATGGCGGCTGGTGAATCACCATCAATAGAACCAAAATTTCCCTGCCCTTCAACCAAGGGATATCTCATAGAAAAATCTTGAGCCAACCTGACCATTGCTTCATACACAGCAGAATCACTGTGAGGATGATATTTACCTATTACGTCCCCAACGACTCTGGCAGATTTTTTGTATGACTGTCGATATGTATTTCTGAGAATATGTTGAGCGTATAGAATCCTTCTATGAACCGGTTTTAAACCATCTCTAACATCAGGTAAAGCTCTACCATGAATAACGCTCATGGCATAACTTAGATATGAGGTTTTTAACTCATCTTCAATATTTATTGGTAGGATTTCTTTGGCGAAATCGGTCATTTATATAGCCTAAAAACGTTATTTTTAATATGTAGAAAAATCTCTTATTTAAGGCTATATTTTAGCATAATTCAGGGTTTTTTTAGTCTTTAAATTCCGAGACAATTTGACCAATAGACTCCTTTGCGTCTCCAAATAACATTCTAGTATTTTCTTTAAAAAATAAGGGGTTTTGAACGCCAGAAAAACCCGATGACATTGATCTTTTAAGCACAAAAACTGTTTTTGCATTATGGGCTTCTATTATTGGCATCCCGTAGATAGGACTTCCCTCCTCTTCAATTGCAGATGGGTTCACCACATCATTTGCCCCGATTACCATTGCAACATCAATTGAATCCATTGATGGGTTAACATCATCAGGTTCAGCCAGAAGATCATAAGAAACATTTGCTTCAGCTAACAACACATTCATATGCCCAGGCATTCTTCCCGCAACAGGGTGAATTCCATATTTAACCTCCGTCCCATTTGCTTCTAAGAGTTCTCCCATTTCTCTAACTACATGCTGAGCTTGCGCCACAGCCATACCATAACCTGGAACAATTAAAACAGATGATGCATTTTCTAAGATTAAGTATGCATCATCTGCTGAAATTGGCTTAACCTCTCCCTGTTCCTCAGAAGATGATGATAATGATGAGGAAGTTGATGCATAACCAACGAATAAAATATTACCAATGGTTCTATTCATTGCCTTGGCCATAATAATTGTAAGTATTAAACCACTAGCACCAACTAATGAACCAGCAACAATAAGAACATTATTCAGAAGCAATAATCCTGCAAAAGCTGCAGCAATACCAGAAAAAGAATTCAATAAAGAAATAACTACTGGCATATCGCCACCACCAATAGGCATTACAAAACCTAGTCCTGCTATTAAAGTTAATCCTAAAAAAATAAAGAAATAAGAAGAAAATTGGGGTATGAACTGAGATATAAATGGTTCACAAATAACATAAAGTAAAGCGGGAATGCTTAGATAAAAAAAAGATATCAAAATATTTGTAATCCATGACCCTTTTCCAAGCTTCAATATCTCTGAAAGCTTTCCATATGCAACCAATGATCCGGCAAAAGTTATTCCACCAATATAAACCGTTAACATTATCAAAACATGTTGAAAGAAACTGTTATTTGGAGAATTAAATTGAGACCATGCAATCAAGAAAGTTGCTAAACCTCCAAACCCATTAAATAAAGCAACCATTTCTGGAATTGCTGTCATCTTAACTTTTATAGCTATTAAGGATCCTATGAGTCCACCAAGTAATATTCCTGAAATTATAATTTTTATATCAATATCTAAGTTAAGACACGTGATGCCAACCGCTAAAAACATCGCTATGGCTGATAAATAATTCCCCCTAACAGCAGTAGCTTCTTTCCCAAGCATTTTGATACCAAGAATAAAAAGAATAGAAGATCCAATATAAATAATATTTTGTATCGCGCTTATGTTAATAATCGAATCCATAAGATTACTTCTTCTTAAACATGCTAAGCATTCTATTGGTAACTAGATAGCCTCCAAAAACATTAATGGAAGCAAATAGAATTGCTCCAAATGCTAAGATACTTTGAGTTTGATCTTCTGAAGAAAGCATTAAAGCACCTACTAATGCAATTCCAGATATTGCATTTGCACCTGACATAAGAGGGGTATGAAGGGTGCTTGGAACTTTTGATATAAGCTCAAGACCAAGAAATATAGATAGAAGCAATACAAATCCTAATAAAACATATATTTCCATTACATAAACCTCTCATTTTTAATTTCACCATCATAGACCAACACACTGTTTTGAATAATTTCATCTTCAAAGTCAAAGTTTATAGACCCTGATTCAAGATTATAAAAGTCTGTAATCCAATTAATAATATTATTGGAAAGAGCAAATGAGGCATGATTTGAAACCTTTGAAGACAGATTTGAAATACCAACAATTTTAACTCCATTCATATCAATAACTTCATCGACTTGTGAACCCTCAACATTACCACCAGTCTCTACAGCCATATCTAAAATTACACTTCCGGCTTTCATTTTTTTAATTGTGTCTCTATCAATTATTTTTGGAGCAGGTCTCCCAAAAATTTGTGCAGTTGTAATAACTATATTTGATCTTTCACAAACTAGACTTTGCAATTCTTTTTGCTTTGCAATTTGTTCAGAAGTCAGTTCTTTTGCATAACCCTGGTCAGTTTCACCCGTTTCACCTAAATCAATTTTTACAAACTTAGCACCCAAAGACTTAACCTGCTCCTCAACTATATCTCTTGTATCGAACGCTTCTACCCTTGCCCCTAGCCTCTTTGCTGTAGCTATGGCTTGTAATCCTGCTACCCCAACTCCAATAACAAACACCTTGGCTGGTTTAAGAGTTCCAGCAGCGGTCATCATCATTGGAAACGATGAATTTAAATATCTTGCAGCTTCCAATACTGCAGCATAACCAGCAAGATTAGCTTGTGAACTCAATACATCCATTTTCTGAGCTCTTGTAATTCTTGGAATAAACTCCATGCTAACTGCATTTACATTTGCTTTAGCTAATAGCTTTAATTCATCTTGTGCATAAAAAGGATTTAACATACCAATAACTGAACTCCCGGCCTGAATTAGGCCTACCTCTTCACGATTCAAAGGAGAGGGAGTAATTATCATATTAGATGTCGATAAACACTCTTCTCTAGATGAAGATATTAATCCTAGATTAATAAGTTCTTCATCGGACACATTAATCCCTGAACAAATTCCAGTTTCAAATTTAACTGAAATACCTTCCAACTCAGTTAATCTTGATATTGTTTCTGGATGAATAACTGATCGAAGGTCTTTTAAGTCAGAAGGTTTTAATGCTGATATGATCATAGAAAATATTGTATGTCAGTTTCTTTATATTCAGAATTTTATAAATTTAAACTAACTCCCCCATCAACCGTAATGATCTGACCTGTAACAAGGCTAGAATTATCAATCAGACTAAATATCACTTCAGAAATTGATTCAGGAGTACAAGTTTTTTTTAAAGGGGCTGTATTTTCTATATGACTCTTTGTGGCTTCATATACCTCAGGACCCATGCCCTTTTTTAACCATTCACCTTCTATAAAACCAGGGCAAATTGCATTTACTCTTATCGGACCAAGGTTCCTAGCCATAGATACAGTCATTGTATTCAAAGCCCCCTTTGAGGCAGCATAAGCAATGGAACTACCTATACCCTTAACCCCTGCAATTGAAGAAATATTTACAATACTTGGATTATCGCTTTTTAATAACGATTCTTTTGCAGCCTTGATCATTTGAAAAGGCCCTATAAGGTTTACAGAATAGATATTATGAAAATCTTCTGCATTCAGTAAATCAAGATTAGAATGATCCCATGCAAATTTTGTTGTACCAGCATTATTCACTAAAGCATCTATTCTTCCCCATTTTTTAATCGCAGCATCAATTGTATTAATGCAATCATCATTGCTTGCTACGTCTGCTTTCATTGCAATTACTTCTGAAAAGTCAGACGTGCATTCTTGAGCAACAATATTGGCATCTTCTATAGATGAAGAGCAAGTAATAACGACATTCCAACCTTTAGAAGAAAGATTTTTAGCTGTCGCTGCGCCAACTCCTCGACTACCACCTGTAACAATTGCAACTGGATTATCTGACATAACTAACACTCCATGGTATAAAAATATTAACTATTCTTGCATGCAATGATGTAATCTTCCACTTTTAGAAAATAAACAATTCATGAAACAAAATATTGATCAAAATGAAGTAAATAAATTTGCAGCTATTGCAGAGAGTTGGTGGGATCCATTGGGAGATTTTAAACCTCTACATGTTATTAATCCTGTAAGAGCAAATTATATTAACAATAAAGCTCCATTAAATGGGTTGAAAGCTTTAGATGTGGGCTGTGGTGGTGGCCTTTTAGCAGAAGCCCTA
>Ga0257113_1000432_pt1 | contig 13791 bp, 9 predicted proteins | sample LP_taG_4_FD_191568 | JGI IMG/M metagenome (GOLD analysis project Ga0257113, IMG submission 191568) | Marine microbial communities from Northeast Subartic Pacific Ocean, Canada - LP_J_2015_P26_2000m | ecosystem: Environmental > Aquatic > Marine > Oceanic | place: Canada: Northeast Subartic Pacific... | reverse complement strand
AATGGCAATTTTCCCGAGATTATTAAAAAGAGGAAGCGTCTTTTGCTGCAGAAGTGGATTAGATGTTTTTTGCGATGCCCATTCCATAGAGAGTATCAGAACTTTCATCACAACAAACAACCAAATCAAAATGGTGCTTGTTTTGAAAATGCCGACTAGGGCATAATCAATATAATTTGGGAGTTCTGCCGTTTTGACCGCAACCGAGAATCCAATAAATAAAATAGAATAAAAAATGGGACGATGTAACAGTTGGAGAATTCGATCATCGAAATTTGTTTGGGTTTTAATTACTATCCGTTTAAATATCCTTGTAAAGATCATATCCGTAATCTTTGCTGCAATAACAGCTCCCAAAATGATCAGGACACTTAGGATGATAGGATTGGAAAGCGCCACTTCGTAATTCTCTTGTAACCAACTCATCATAACCTTGAATATAATACTGGTTGGATTAGAATTATTATGTGATTCAATTAAATGAGGGGTTAGTCTTTGTTATTATCTACTTCAATAAATTTGAATTTCAATAATCGTTAAAATGAGAAAATTAAAACAAATACTTTTTCTATTTACATTTTGCTCCATGGTCTTATTGAGCAGGGAATTTGGCAGAAACAATGATGGTGAGAACTGGCCAACGTTAAGCTGGGGTACATCCACACCAGATGCACAACGCATGCATCCGGATTGGGTGGACAAAGAATGCTTGTAATTCCTGAATTGAATATTGTAGCTGTATTTATCGGTTGGAATATTTATGATTTTCCGTCATTAGATTCATGGTCGGTCATGTATAAACTAATCAATGCTGTTGAAAGATAACGATACTGTGATTTTTTCGTTAAATCGGGTACACCTTTACATTTCGAATATGCAAATCAGCATTTCCCGACACAGGATCAATCGCCAAATCATCCCCTAATGCGTTCAGATTCCCTCCCTTGTTTTCAAGGGCTATTTTTTGCTGGGTATCTTTCCCTTCATGCCCCCAGCCATGGGGAATACTGATCACACCTGGCATCATTTCTGTCGAAAGTTTTGCTTCTAATTCTATTTGGGCATTCGATGTTTTAACTCGAACTTTTTGTCCATCTGCAATCGATTTTTTTTGAGCATCTAATGGATTCATTAATATTAAAAAACGATCCCGGCCACTCATTAAGGATGGACAATTATGCATCCATGAATTATTACTTCGAAGTTGTCGCCGTCCTATCAAGGTTAAACTGCCATTGGCATTGGATTGAGCCACATTGGAAATCACACGCTTTAAATCATCGATAAAAATGGATGGAGCCAAATCAATTTTTTTATCAGAGGTAAATAATCGCTTTGGGAATCTCGGTTTCAATGGACCCAGATCAACCCCGTGCACTTGTTTCTTAACTTTTGATAAGGTCAGGCCGTTCCATTTAAATAGAGATTTTAAACTTCCGTATTCACCAATACGTATTCCTAAATCCAACAGCCATTCCGGACCGAATTTTTTGGATAAAAAATGGTTAACCTTTGAATATTTTCGTCCATTTTTTTGGGCTACCCGTTTTTCTAATCCCATAAATATTTCCCAATCGTATTTTGTGCCAGATTCTTTTGGAAATACCGGATTGGAATATTTTACAACATCCCGGACAGCAAAAATATTGAATACCACATCAAAATGGGGGCCATTAAGATTGAAAGCAGGAGGCAAAATAATGTCCGCATGGCGGGTAGTTTCATTTATATAAAAATCGATGGAAACCATGAATTCCAGCCCCGAAAATGCACGGTCTAATTTTTCTCCCCCCGGAACGGACAGAATGGGATTTCCCGCAGACGTTACCATGGCTCGAATTTGCCCCTCCCCCTTTACCAGCATCTCATCCGCCATTGTTACTGCAGGGTATTCACCAGCAAATTCAGGGAGATTGCGAACACGACTTTGACCTTTATTATAATGTCCCTTCGTTTGAGAATTACCTAAGGTGTCAAAAGCAGGTGAAGTAAACATGGCCCCACCTGGAGCGTCAAAATTCCCAGTAATGATATTAACCATATTGATCAGCCAATGTACCGTTCCGCCAAACTTTTGTGTACAAGCACCCATCCGGCCATAACATACGGCGGATTCCGCCTGAGAGAATTCTTTTGCTATTCGTTGGATGTTTGCACTTGAGATTCCCGTAATACTTGAAATTGTTTCCAATTCTATATCTGGAATAGAGGTTAAAAATTCGTCTAGATTTTTAGTTACGGAATCCAAATGCCCCTGTTTGATCCACCCATTTTTGATAATTTCCTGAATGATTCCAATGAGAAAATAAACATCAGTCCCTGGCTGAATAAAACAATGCTCATCTGCCAACTTAGCCGTTTCAGTTCTTCTTGGGTCTATTACAACGAATTTCCCGTCACGACTTTGGATCGCCTTTAGTCTATTTCTTATATCCGGTGCCGTCATCAAACTTCCATTGGATACAAGGGGATTTCCCCCAAGAATAATCATATATTGCGTTCGGTCAATATCAGGAATTGGAACCAACAATTGGTGACCTAACATTTGGTAAGCTGCAAATTGGTGAGGGATTTGATCCACTGTAGAAGCAGAAAATTTATTTCGCGTTCGCAGAGAAGAAAAAAATGTTGGCCCATAAAGGAGAGTTCCATAATTATGGACAGATGGGTTCCCCTGATAAACACCCACAGCATTGTTGCCATATATTTTTTGGATATTTACTAATTTATCGGCGATTTCATCCAATGCATTTTCCCAAGAGATTTGCTCCCATCCTGAATTGGTTTTTTTCACGGGAAATTTCAAACGATCCGAATCCTCATGGAGGTCTTTGTAAGCCAATGCTTTGGGACAAATATGCCCGTGACTTAAAGGATCTTTTTCATCACCAACAATCGTTTGAATTTGCTCATTTTGGGTGGTTATAACCAATCCGCACATAGCTTCGCAAAGGTTACACGTTCGATAATGGGTCTGAAAATTTGTTATTTTTTTGTTGATCATATTTTTGCACAGCGGATGAGGAGTGAGTTTGTAATGGCGTCCTCTCTTAATTGTCTGATCGATTCATAATCTGGATCATTTGCAAATTTCATAAAGGTGGGCCAGTCAGGCCATTCGACAAAAAAAATCATATCCGCATCAAATTCACCAATAATTGCAGCCTGGGGTACGTATAAATTTGAATGAACGCGTCCACCGTATTTCTTCAACAAGGGGCTAGCTGATTTCATATACTCCTTATATTTATTATGACCACCATCCGGTTTGAACCATAATGCATTCAGCATATAAATAGAATTGTTATCATTCATTTTAAGTTTACTCCTTTTCGCCTTCACCATTAACAGTTTAAGTAATATTGCGCTCTTTATTTTTCCCATATGTTGTCTGACTGGTTTTATTGTATTAGAATTTAAGGTAGAATTAAACAAATTATCTTTGAATCACAAATAAATATTAGAGAGTTTCAAAATCCTTTTCATTTGAAAGGTGAATAATAAATGGAAGTACCGCAATCATTGCGAAAGTGGCTGGTGTTCCACTTTTACGTGGACTACGCCTTTGCAATACCCTTCTTCTTTTTTCCAGAACAACTGGCTTCATTATTGAATTATGAACCACTTGATCCATTGGCAGCGCGGATGTCGGCTGCAGCGTTGTTTGGCATTGGATACAGTTCCCTCATGGCAGCTAAATTTGATTTGGAAAAGATGCAACTCAAGTTACGATGGGCAGTCATTTGGGCGGGGTCCGCAACCATCGGTCTTTTTTGGGGTGCATTAAGTGTAGATCATATATGGGGTTGGATCTTTGGAATCATTTTTCTATTATTTTTTATATTATGGTTTTTTTATGCTATTAAATTGAATGCATTTAATAATAAATGAATAAAGTTTTTAATCGATCTTTATTGCCCATTCTATTGGGGATCCTCATTGGAGGTGCTTCCTTTTACCCCTTTACTTATACCAACCCCATTTCAATGAGTTTGATCGGCGGCATCAAACGAAATCAATGGGTGACACATTTTGATTTATCCATGAAAAACCAAAATCCATGGTTGCGTAATTATATCGCATTCATCGGGTTATTGGGAAGTATTCGTCCTGAAGTCATATATCTTGAAGCAATGAGTGATGATGATGGCGTAAGATTATCTGGAAAAAATGATTATGTATTAAGGGGGATTCCACCCAAAAGTCGTTATTGGAGCTTTGTCATTTATGATTATGAAAATAGTCGAATAGACCCTTTTGAAGAAACGGTGGCCAATTCGTTTCGGTCAACCATCAAGGATAATGGTGAATACGAAATAATACTTACAGCAAATCCAGAAAAATATTCCGGAAAACAGATTATAAATCATGGCAGTAATAATTTTACAATTATAATGCGTATTTACGGCCCAGACCTAAAATATTATGAAGACAAAAATTCAATTCCTGTTGGACGCATCAAAAAGGTAAGTCCTCATGGGTAATTGGATTATAAAATTCCTCGGGACAGCTATTCTAATTCATGGGTTATTAATCTGGACTGGTCCTGAAATCGTTATGCGCAAACTGGATCGTGATTTGGAGGCAGCTAAAATATTTGAAAGTGAATGTGGTGAAAGATGGGTAGATGGTATTTTTTATATCAATCCATCATGTCTGTCAAATAAACAATCGGCTCGAAAACCAAACCCCGATTTTTTATATTTTCTTATTCCATACGATCTTAGTAATGGTGATTTATTTGTATCCACACCGGTGCCACCTAACGATCGTTATTGGTCAATCCACGCCCATAACAGGAATACAGATGCATTTTATAGGATTACAAATACAGAAATTAATGGTGAAAGATTCGAATTTTTGATTACAAAAAATAAAAATAAAAGATCCGATATCCCAATCGCCTATGCTACTTCTAAAAAAGGTGTTATTTTAAATCGGCTTGTAATGAAAGATTTTTCTGAATACAAATCCCTAGATATCTTTCGCAGATCCACGTTCAGGGAATATCGTTAATCTAATCCCTAACCAGATCCTTAAATGCACTTTTTAACCAGATTACGGATATGACAACAGACACAATCGTGGAAATAATCATGGCATACCACACCCATTCAATGGATTTATTTAACACCATGATAAAATACAATGCTAACGGTGCCGACAAGGCCAAAATTCGAATAGATGTAATCACAAGCATTGGAAGCCCCTTTCCCAATCCTTGAAGAATCCTGCCTACAGTCATGCCAATAGCAATAAGGGGATATATTAGACAAATGAATCTCAGGTATGTGACTGCAATAGATTGAATGCCAACATCCAGAGTAAAACTCTTCACAACAAGCGGTGCAAAAATATATAAAATAATTGACAATACACCTGTGACCATCATGGACCGAATAATACCATATTTTGCAATAAATTTGATTTTCTCAATCTCTTTGGCACCGAAAAACATCCCGACTAATGTGGTTAATGCTGATGCAATCGCCATAATTGGTAGAAAAATGACCATATCCATTCGACCCCCTACCTGATATGCCGCAACCGCATCCGTCGAGAATCGAACCAATATTCGGTTAAATACCAATTGACCAAAGGCCATAATAATCATGGACATGGACGCGGGTAACCCAACGCGAATAATATCTTTTATAATAAATATGGAAGGTGAAAAATCCCGCATTCGAAACCGAATATATGCATGCTCCTTTACAAAAAGCATATAGACAAAAATAAGGAATACAATCAATTGGCTTATGGCTGAAGCCATCGCCGCCCCACCGACCCCATAACCCAACGTAAAAATAAATATGGGATCTAAAATGATGTTTAAAATTGTACCCAAGCCCGCGACGGCCATGGGCAGTTTCATATCACCTTCACCGGATAATATGGATCGAAAAAACGTAGAAAAAACCATGAAAGGAAGCCCAATTAAACTGACCTTTAAATAGTCCCAACTTAGTGGAAGCACTGATTCGGTTGCCCCTAATCGCTGCAATAAATCTTCACCATAAATCAGACCAAGGGTCGTTAAAATTGTACTGATTATTAAACCCAATGCCACGGCATGTTCCGCCGTATTATCGGCATTGACTTTATCTTTTGCACCAATAAACCTTGCAATGGAAGCTGTCACACCGCTCCCCACACCAAATGATAACCCAAGGACAAGAAAAAATAACGGCATATTGAACGCCACCGCTGCAATGGCATCCCCGCCAAGCCGGCCAATAAATATCATATCTACAATGGTGTATAATGTATGGATTCCCATGCCTGCCATAATCGGAAATGCCAAAGTCCATAATGCTTTAGAAGGATTATCTATAAAGCCATCTAAACGGGAAGTCTTATTTTGCGGCAGTTTCATAGGCGCCGAATTTAGAGGAGTTTAATGTGCGAAAGATAAATTTATATTTAATTTTCAGGGGAGGAAACAGCGCCAACCACTCGATCTACTTCTTGACCATTCCGCATAAATAGGATTGAAGGAATTCCAGTTACCCCTAACGCTTGGGATGTGCTATTTTCATCCGCGTTCAGTTTACCGATTACAGCTTGACCGGAATAATCATCTGCCAACTCATCTATGATGGGGCCAACAATTCTGCAGGGTCCACATCAGGGTGCCCATACATCAACAATAACTAATCCTTCCGTATTTGACACGTCAGTTTCCCAGTTTTGATCTGTAAATGATTTTGGAGATGGAGAAGCTTTTCAAACTCCTTTTCTTTATTAGATGCAAAAAAAGAATTTTGGTTACACACTGATTTTAAAATGGCCAAAAAATCGGAATAAAAATAATAGCCATCACAAAAAGGGTTAATGCTAAAGGCAACCCAACTTTGATATAATCAGAAAATTTATATCCACCGGGACCATAGACCATGAGGTTGGTCTGATATCCAACCGGTGTAATAAATGATGCAGAGGCGGCAAAACAAACAGCAAAAATAAATGGGCGCGCATCCATTCCTAATTGGGCTGTAACCACCATAACGATGGGCGTCATGATAATGGCTGTGGCCGCATTGGAAGACACTTCTGTCAATACCATGGTAATAAAATAAGTTAGTGCTAATAATACATAGGGCTGCCACTCCATTGATGCGGATAGAACAATCGTTGAAATGGATGAGCCAATCCACGCGGCAGTACCCGTTGATCGGATCACCAAACCAAGGGGAATAAGTGCGGCAATCAATATGATCACTTGCCAATTAATGGATTGATAGACTTCATTGGCCGTAATAACTCGTAAGACTAACAAGATAACAGTCCCAATTAATGCCCCTTTTAATATGGGAAAAATTCCCAGGGCCGCCAATAGAACCGCCAGAGCCAACACTATAATACTCATCCACCAAAAACGCGCTTTTTTAAGTTTTTGATCCAATTCTCCCAATAATATGAATTTCCCCTTTTCAGAAAGTTCATTGAGTTTTTCCCGTGTTCCATAAACTAAGAGTGTGTCGTATGATCTTAACACTACATGGGCAATTTTTTTTCTAATAATGGATCCTTCCCTGCGAATAGCCAAAATGAAAGTACCAAATCGACGACGAAAATTAGATTCCATTAATGATTGACCCACCAAATCTGATTTTTCAGAAACCATACATTCCATTAGTATATTATCTTTCTGTTCCAGTTCTTTCTGGGTCAATTTTTCATCCGTAAGGAGGGTTATTTTTTCTACTTCCTTTATTCTCAAAAAACTTTCGACAGATCCTTTCACAAAAAGGATATCTCCTTCTTTTAAAATCTGGCGACCAATATTTTGGGAAATCAAATGACCACCTCGTTGAATATCTAAAATCATCACATCGTAATTTTGGTTAATTTGACGATCTTTACACGTTGAGCCCACTAACGGCGAATCTGCCGTTATTTTAATCTCCGTTAAATATCCAGCCAAATGATAACTCTGAGTTAAACTGGATGTTACGGTCCGTGAGGGGAGAAGGCGAGGTGCGATCCATAAAATATATATTAATCCAACGAAAAGACTAATAGAGCCATATTTTGCAAATTCAAACATTCCCAAAGAAACAGTACCACCACTATCTAAATAAATTGAATTCACTAATAAGTTTGTTGACGTACCAACCAAAGTCAACGAACCACCCAGAATGGCTGCATAGCTCAATGGAATTAATACTTTTGAAGGACTCATATGATATTGGTGTGCCAACCGCATCGTAACGGGCATGAATATGGCCACAATGGCTGTATTATTCACCAAAGCGCTGGCTATTGCAATAGTGAACAAATAAACTGCCAACCCTAATGACTGAGATATGGATGCGAGTTTATTGATTTTCACAACCAAATATTCAAGGATATGCGTTTTCTGTAACGCATGGCTCAGTGTAAACAAAAGCGCGATTGTAATGACCGCGGGGTTGGATAATCCGGATATGGCTTCTTCTGGTGTTAAAAAACCAAACCCAAACAGGATACTTAAAATGAGTAAAGCGGTGATGTCCAAACTGAAAGTTTCTGTAACAAACAGGATAAAAGCCAATCCAATGATAGCCAGGACAAATGCAATTTCAAATGTCATATAATTTTGATTAATTCAATTGGTTCAAGTCCAAATACTACATTTGGACTTCATCAATCTGTTCTGGATCCAGATATTCTTCCGCGTATTTAAGGTATATTTTTTCTTTCACAAATATTTCAAATAGGTCCACATCTATATGGGCATCATTTTTCATAAATCCCAAAATGCGCATCGCCTGACTCAATGTTTTTCCTTTTTTATAAGGACGATCTCTTGCGGTCAATGCTTCAAAAATATCTGCAATCGCCATGATCCGTGCCTGTACGGTCATTTCATCTTTTATTAATCCTTTTGGATAACCGGTTCCATCCAGTTTTTCGTGATGACCGCCGGCAAACTCAGGTACATTTTTTAAATGTTTTGGATAAGGTAATTCTTCCAACATATTGATGGTGACTACAATATGGTCATTAATCACTTTCCGTTCTTCCGGCGTCAAGGTTCCTCGTGGAATCGTTAAATTATATATTTCGTCTTCCGATAGAAAATTTTCCATTTTTCCATTGGGTTTCCAACGGTAATTCGCAATTTGATGCACACGATCCTTTTTATCTCCAGACATAAATTCACCGCCCACATTGGATTCTTTTACAAATTCCAAATCACTTTTCAAGATTCGAACTGTTTTCCGATATTCTCTTTGTAGAGCCTTTATCTTATCCGATTTTTCTTCCAATGAAAGCGATTCATTCCGTTCAATCTTGAGTTCTTTTTTCAGGCGTGTAATTTCTGCATCTCTTTTTATAACACCAAACCGTGTTTCCACTTCATGCACCCGGTCATAAATCGTTTCCAGTTTAGTGCTTTTATCAACAACAAATTCCGGGGTGGTTACTTTACCGCAATCATGTAGCCACGCAGCAATTTTCAGCTCATACATCTCCTTGTCAGTAAAGGCAATATCAGCAAAAGGGCCATCTTTCGTTTCCTGCACTGCATTTGCCAATAGCATCGTAATCTCTGGTACCCGAGCACAGTGGCCGCCCGTATAGGGAGATTTAGCATCGATAGCAGATGCGATAAGTTTAATAAAGGATTCAAACAAATTTTCTAAATCCTTAATCAGATTTTTATTGGTGATGGCCACCGCTGCCTGACTGGCTAATGCTTCCACCATCTTTTGAATATCAGAAGTAAAAGGAATAATTTTATCTGATTTGGTTCTCTGGGCATTCAAAAGCTGAAGAACGCCTATTATTTCATCTTCATGATTTTTAAGGGGTACTGTTAAAAAAGATTGCGAATGATATCCAGTTTTTTCGTCAAACATTTTTGTTCCGGAAAAATCAAATCCTTTCGCCTGGTAAGCATCTTTAATATTCACTGTTTCGCCCGTTAGTCCTACATATGCTGCAATCATGGAATTATTGGGCTCCCCGTCATCTAAGTATAATTTCACCGGATAAAATGGGATATCTTTCCCCGATGTTCCTCCCATATGAAAATCCAGAGAATCCGTCATCAATATTTCAAACCGTAATCGTTTATCATCCGTCATCATGTATAAGGTACCGCCATCCGAATTGGCGATCCGCTTGGCCTCCAAAAGAATCATCTCCAGCAGTTTATTCATATCCTTTTCTTTGGATAGGGCCAGACCGATTTTCGCTAAATTACTAATTTGCTTTTCTAAATCCGTAATATAGGCATTAACGGTAGCAGGCGCTTTTGCGAGATACTTGGCTACTTGGATCATTGAGTATTTGGGTTGTTTTGCCATGATACTTTATTGTTTGGTAACAAGTGAAAACTTACAGAAATCCTTGAGATTGAACAACTATATAGATGAGGGATTTATTTAATGTATTCTCTAATTTTATGGATGACTGATAACCATAAATTGCTTGATCATACCTCCGTAGGAAAACTCACTGTTAATGAACTGTTTGAAACAGGACAAACAACACTGGATTCCAAAGACAAAAAAACAATTCATCGGTTTTTAGAGATAGGGCATTTCCCGATAGTCAATAAGTTGATTTATAAAGAAGGAAAAGTTGATGCGTGGTTTAGCCTCCTTCATCAACTCATACTTCAATCAAATTTTAATGTATATGCTTTGCTTAAACAGCGCGCGGAACGATATGGAGATAAATCACTATTTCAGACCATTTCAGCCAATAAAATTGCACCTACCTCTTACGTTAATGTGTGGAAAACAGTCCAATCCATTGGTTCATATTTTCAAGAAAATTTGGGGGAAAATGATACCATCGGTCTCCTTTCACCAAATAATCTCAATGGCATTATACTTGATTTGGCTTGTCTCGCTTATCATATTCGAATCGTTCCCATCCCAATGAATTTATCACCAGACCATTTGAATTATGTTTTGGATCATGCTGAAGTAACGCATTTGTTTATAGGAAGTGACAGGGTCCGAGAGTCGCTAAAGGATGCAAAACGCAGTCCTTCTGAATTCAATGCCGTCCAAATTGATAACAAGGAGGAATGGAATGGATTTCTCGCGAAATGCCGCCAATCCATAACCATCAATCCACCAACTAAAAACCTACAATCCTTGGCCACAGTCATGTACACCTCTGGCACTACTGATAATCCGAAAGGCATTATTTTTAATCAGGAAAATATCATTACAAAACGGTTTGCCCGGGCATTGGCTCTTCCTGAGATTGGCTCAAACGACTCATTCCTTTGCTATCTCCCCCTCTATCATACATTCGGACGCTGGTTTGAAATGATGGGTTCTATCTTTTGGGGCGCCACTTATACATTCACCCAATCCACATCTTTTAAAAATTTACTTCATGATTTGAAAGTGTCAAAACCATCTGTATTTATATCAATCCCCAAACGATGGATTCAAATTCAGGAGCAGGTGTCTGCATCTATCTCCATTGAAAAATCGGAAGAAAAAGCTATTCAAAAAGTGTCCCGGACAATTACAGGTGGAAACTTAAAATGGGGACTTTCAGCCGCAGGATTTCTCGACCCTGATATATTTAAATTTTTCCACGAAAATGATATCACTTTATTAAGCGGTTATGGCATGACTGAGGGGACTGGTGGAATAACCATGACACCCCCAGAGGATTATGTGCCAAATTCAGTTGGGAAATCTCTACCTGGGATTGATCTGAAATTGGCAGAGGATAATGAATTACTTATGCGGGGCCCCTATGTTTCTCCCGGTTATTATAAGGATGAAATAAAAGGATCATATACGGATGGATGGTTTCATACCGGTGATATTTTCAAATATAAAAAAGGGCATTACTTCATTATTGACCGTAAAAAAGAAATTTATAAAAACAGCCGCGGCCAAACCATTTCACCTCAAAAAATAGAAAACCTATTCCAGGATTTTGAAGCAATCCGATCCGTCTTTTTAGTGGGTGATGGAAAAGAATTCAATACAATTCTCCTGTATCCGGACCCGGAAAATAATGCAGTAGATCAAAATACAATGTCTTCTGAAGAGGTTCGAATCTATTTTAGTTCTTTGGTTTTTTCTGTAAATACATTTTTACCTCCCTATGAGCGAATCGTGAATTATGCCATCATCCCCAGAGATTTTGATCATGGCCACGACGAGCTCACACTAAAGAATACCTACAAACGAAAAAATGTATTAGAAAATTTTGCTGATATTATTGAACCGATGTATGAAAAGAATTATATCAGCCTCATCCGTGGAGATTATGAAATACAAATTCCGAACTGGCTCCTACGGGAAAAACGTCTGACCCGGGGAGATATTCGTTGGGATGGAAAAACAATCCGCGAATATAATTTAGAAGAAGGCTTACCACTTAAATGGACCAAATCAGCATTAATAATTGGAGATTATGTTTACCATATAAATGGCACCACATTCAATATTGAAAAACTCCTCAGAGATCCCGGTTTATGGTTGGGAAATAAGTCATTAGTAGAATTTGTGGGAGAAGTTGCATTTCGGGTGATTTCTTTTGAACCATACCATACTCTATCGTTAAATCACGCCCGGATTCCTTTTCAGACATTCAAATATTCACTAAAAGATGCGCCCAAATATCCAGAGGGAGATTTATCCTTATCTACCCTTCATTTGGCTGTACACAACCTTTTACAGAAGGACCGTCAACACGTTAAATCTGCATTAAATTATTTTAAACAAAAATTGGATTCCCCAAAATATCAATCCATAATCCAGGACCAGTTATTACGGCTTCAAGTCCACCCTGATTCCGGCATTTGGATAAAATCTTTTGAAATGCTTATGCCTCATCTTTCGGGAGAAATGTTTATTAACTTATATCGGAAATCCATTCATGCAAATCAATGTGATTCCTTAACCACTTTGGATCCGGGCCTGATACAGGAAAATCATTTTCAATCTATATTAGAATTATTGACTGAGTTCAGACATTCAAAAAAAATACGGATAAAAGATGAAAAAGTTAGTGAAATGTTAATCAATTTGATTACGAATTTAGGCATTGCTCATCCAAAATATTTTACGAAATCACGAGGAGAATTAACCCTCTGGATATTGGTCTCCCAAAAAATATCGCTGGCAAAACTGGCTCGAGAAAATCGATCCAAGTTAGAGAATGAATTTCGCGACTGGATCCAATCACATTCATCAGCCAAAGCATTTAACTGGCAAAATATTCTTCAATTTGATGAAAATGTATCAAAGGAATTAAAGAATAAAATTGAACACGTTATCATTAACTCGACATTGATTTGTGAATCCACTTTCATTTTTTCTAAAGGTCGCCAAATACAATTAAATGAAATCGCACCTGAGGGTGTATGGATTTCTTTTCTCGGACAGGGACATGGGAAAAACGTGATAAGGATTTTAGTTCAGTTAAAAGATAGACAAGCATTTAATTTTGTCATCAACATTAATGATACCTTAGACCAGGGGAAATTTACCCAAGAAACGAATTGGCTCATTTCCATGGGAGCCTCCATCAAAGACAAACAATTAGTGGAAGAATTCGGATCTTTCTGGCCTGATCATCAGGTTTATACTGAAGAATATATTTTGGGGGAGACTGTTTTACAGTATCTTAATCGTAACGAAAAAGAAATTTCTTCTGGAAAGTATATCGATCGATGGCAAATGCGATGGCTACACTTTATTTGGAACGGGGCCACGGCTTATTTGGATTTCTGGAAACGTACCGGATGTACACGCATCATTAAAAATTCTTCCCCGAAAAATGTTATTATTCCGGAATTTGATTATTATACGGGCA
>Ga0257113_1000429_pt1 | contig 13833 bp, 19 predicted proteins | sample LP_taG_4_FD_191568 | JGI IMG/M metagenome (GOLD analysis project Ga0257113, IMG submission 191568) | Marine microbial communities from Northeast Subartic Pacific Ocean, Canada - LP_J_2015_P26_2000m | ecosystem: Environmental > Aquatic > Marine > Oceanic | place: Canada: Northeast Subartic... | reverse complement strand
GCCAAATTGATCTGTCAAAATTAAACACTCGAACACTTGTATGTGATGAGGTGCAGCATCTTCGTTCTAAAACAACCCAAAAGTATAGTGCAGTTAAAAAACTTGCAGGAATGAAATCAGTCAAATATAGGGTTGGGCTTTCTGGTACACCCATTTATAATCATGGTTCTGAAATATGGCCAATAGTTGATATCTTAAAACCAGGATTATTAGGTAATTTCAAAGAATTTTGTGAATATTTCTGTTATCAGGATGAAAGGGGAAAGGCGATTGTGGTTCCTAGTAAGCGTGATAGTTTGCGTCACGTACTACAAAGAGATGTAATGCTTCGCAGAAAAAAATCAGATGTATTAAAAGAGTTAAAGGATAAAGTCAGATATAAGGAAACAATAGATGCTGATGAAACTTACTATAAAAAAGAACTAAATAAAATTTGGAACAAACTTGAAGACGAACAAAGAAGCGCAGAAACTGAATTTAGTAAATTCGCTTCATATCAAAGAGCAATTCAAAGTGAGAGGCAAGCTGCGGGTGTGGCAAAACTTCCTCATGTCATTGATTTTGTAAAAAATATAATGGAAATTGAAGAGAGCGTTGTAGTTTTCTGCCATCATAAATATATTCATAAATTATTGCATGAAAGTTTACAAGAATTTAATCCTGCAGCAATTATTGGTGGTCAAAGGGATAAAGTGCGACAGGAAAACATAGACTGTTTTCAAAATGGAGACACTAAGTTACTTATTGCCGGTTTACGTGCTGGCAATCTTGGAATAAATCTAACACGAGCAAAATATGTTATATTTGCTGAATTGGACTGGAGTCCTGCAATACATCGCCAGGCTGAAGACAGATTGCATAGAATTGGACAAAAGAATACCGTTTTTGCTTACTATCTAATTGGCAAAAGTACACTTGATGAGCACGTAGCTAATATTTTAGTTGATAAAAGTTATGAGATTGATGCCATAATGGACGAAAGTCATGATTCATATGAAAATAAAGAAAAAGCAAAATTGATTCTTGCACAAATTCATGATAAAATTCATTTAAGATAAGGAAACTATACTAAACAATGAAAAAAGTGGTGAATGTTCCTAGCCCTTACCTATTCGGAACATCGTTGTGCTACACGTAGGGCAAGAACCTTTTGTTGCGGGCTTGCCATTTTTGAGAGTAACTGCGGTTGCACCTGTCATTTCTCTTTTTGTTCTACACTTGACACAATAACCTTCTGTCATATCAAAACTGAGTATATGTGGTATTAGCAGGATTTTGTTAACGAGTTTTAACATAGTTGTGATTGGGATTAACGCAAAATTAACCAGTTTTGGCAACTTTCAAGTGATCAAATTAGCAAATAATGAAATAAAACCCTAACTAACTAACTCAAATATCAATGAAATACAAAATCTGCCATTATTTTTTCATTTTTTTTGTTTTGTTTTTACCATTTGATGTTTTTGCTGATTCTGTAAATATTTCTGTTGATCTTCCAATATTCACAGATGCAGATAGGATTGTAATTTACGGTAATGTTTCTAGTGAAACAACATTTCAAATCATTATTACAGGTCCAAATGAAATAATCGTATTAAATGAAGATGTTACGATAGTACCTGGAGATTTTACACATAATATTACAATAGGAAATTATGATCTAAAGCGTAGCGGGCATTATGATATTTCTGTAATTTATGACGACACTGTGGTTATGGAACAATTCTTTTATGATTCAGGACATAATGTGAACCCAAGTAAAGTAAATAGTGGAATAGAAAGTTTGTCAGAATCTGATCAAATAATTATATTTGCATCTGCAATGATAATAATCATCGGCGTGTTGATTTTTCTTGCACGACATTCAATCTTTAGAAAAAAAACCGAGTATGATACTGGTGATTGGGCTTCAAAAAAAAATAGAGACTATGAAAAATATCATTCTGAATGGATGAGTGATGAAATTAGTTTTGAACGCAAAGGGAAAAACACACTAAGTGATGAAGAATTTACAAAGTCGTTATTAAACGAAAATCTTCCTGATTATTATGCAATTTTACAGGTACAAAAAAATGCAAGTCAGGATGAGATAAAAAGGCAGTTTAGGCTACTTGCAAAAAAATGGCATCCGGATAAAAAGCAAAGCAACGATGCTGAGGAGAAAATGGCACAAATAAACATGGCGTATGAAGTTCTCTCAAGCCCTAAACGAAGAAAAATGTATGATCAACATTTTTCTGAAAAATAGTGACAGTTATATAGAAAAAAAGAAATTTTTGTTAAAATTTAAGTAGATTTTTGAATATTTTACCATAATGAAGTTAGAAAAACCCTTCAACTCGGAACTACTCTACAATCATATCGTTCATTATTATATCGATAAAAAAGGTATCACAAAAGAGGATGCTAATAAAATTGCGCAAAAAGTAATTACAAGAGAACTTCAGCGTCATGTTTGTAAAGATAGTAGATGTGGTCACTTGTCTTATGACCACATTAAAAATCAAGATACGTGTATCATCATCGATTGTCCTTGTACAAAATTTGTTAAATAAGTGATTAAAATCCTATAATCTACTGAGGAATTACAATTTGGAATCAGTTGATAGGTTAGTTATGTTAGGAAAAAAACAACTTGATGATGGACATTACAATGAGGCATTAAACTCATTTGAACAAGCTATATTGCTTAATCAAAAAGATCCAGACCTGTGGAACTTAAAGGGCATTACATTAAGAAGTCTTGGTCGCTACGATGAAGCAATAGAATGCTTTAACAAATCATTGGAAATTGATCCTCGTGATAAGAACGCATCGTGATAAAATTACCAAAATTCAATAGATGCTATTCCAAAATAGTACCCAATGAAAATCAATGTGATGCTCCATCCACAAGAACCTAAAATTGTGTATGCAAGGAATTTTGCGAGTTTCATTTTAAGTAATCCTGCTGGTATAGAAACCATTTCTCTGAAAACTGGTATCATTCTTCCAAACAAAACTGCCTTATCACCATATTTTTGAAACCAACATTCCACCTTTGTTAATTTTTTTTCAGAAACTTTAACATATTTTAGGTATCTTAACAATGCAGTTCTACCTAATTTTAAGGCGATTAAATAAATTACAGTTGAGCCAATAGATGCGCCAAGCCCTCCTACAATTCCTAGTAAAATTAATTCCGGCAGCTCAAGACCATTTTGTGATGCAATAAATCCAGCAGTTGGAAATACAGCCATTGTTGGTATTGGAGGGATTACTGTCTCAATTATCGCAGCGAGAAATACACCTGCATATAGGTAATCTGTTATTAACGCGGTTATGAATTCAATAAGAGATTCAAGGGGCATAAATTACTATCAAATCTATCAAATTTTGGCTTTGTTTATACTTTCTGAAGCTTTTGTCAACTATGAATCCAAGTTAGAATTTATTATTTCAATATATCATTAATTATCATTGAAGCGTGAACTGTCAAAAATGCTAGAGATAGCATCTAAATTATGTGAGGATGAAAAATATACTCAAGCACTAAAATATTATGAAAATATTTTACGAATTGAATCTGATAATGTTGCAGCTATTATTGATTATGGTGTTACTTTACAAAATTTAGGACTTCATAAACAAGCATTGGAGATGTATGATAGAGCCTTAACCATTCAACCAAAAAATCTGGACGCTCTAATTAACAAGGGTTCAGTGTTACATACACTACAAAAATATTCAGAGGCGATTTCTTGTTATAATATTGTTCAAAGTCTTGACAAGAAAAACACAATGGCTATTGCATACAAGGGTCTTTCTGTTGGGGAGATGGGTAACATTCCATCGGCCATAAAATATTTCAAAAAAGCTTTATCTATTGACAATGAATATGAATTAGCACAAATTAGCCTTGATACTGCAAAATGTATTATGAAGTCATATTAATGGCAATTTATGATGAAGCAATACTAATTTTCAGTATGATATTTTTCATATTTATCAAAAAATTCTTTGTGTCTCGATTCTTGATGCTTTTTTAAATCTACCATATTTTCAAACATTTCATGACATAGGTAACATTTTGGTTTATTTTCATCAATTAGCGGGAGAACCAAACTGGCATATTTTTGGTTATCCACTACTTATCTATTTACTTAAAAAATTAATCAATGTTATTTTTTTGTAAAAAGTAAATGAAGATAATCTCAAAAAGATGTTTTGCTTGAAGTGATCACACCAAATTTTTATGAATATTACATGAATTACTAGTGTAATTTTTTCAACACTACCAGTACAATAGATAGTATATAACGTAAATTTCATGGCACAAAGAACAAAAGCCCAACGTAGTGCATCTGCAAAGAAAGCAGCACGTACTAGAAAGAGAAACGCTGCAGCTAAGAAATCTAAGCGAGCAGGAGCAGCAAGAAAAAGAAAAGGTTCTAAAGGTAAGAAACGCGGTGGCGTTAAGAAACGCGGCGGCGCTAAGAAGAAGAGAAAACGTTAGAACCTATTCATTTTTTTTAAAAAAAGTATAAAGTCAGAAAGTGTTAATTTTATAAAAACATTAACACTATCGTCTGACGTTTCCTCTACCTGATCTAGTACTTGGTTTTCTTCTAGCCGCTTTTTTGTATGATCCTGCAGATGATCTGCTAATAGTTCCTCTACCAGATCTCATACTTGGTTTTCTTTTAGCTGCTTTAGGAGCCTTACCAGTTGCTGTAATGTATCCTCTTCCGGAGCGTTTTACTCTACCAGATGCTCTGGCAGCCCTCATACCTGTTGCACGAGATTTGGATTTTTTTCCGCCTCGGCTAACAGTTCCTCTACCAGATCTCGTACTTGGTTTTGCTCTTCGCTTTTTTCCATATGATCCTGCAGATGATCTGCTAACAGTTCCTCTACCAGATCTCATACTTGGTTTTGCTTTTCGCTTTTTTCCTCTGGAAGAACCAACTCTTGCTGTACTAGTTCCTCTGTTTACAGTTACTCTTACCATGATTATGCGGAATTGTTATGATTTTTAATGCTTACTATAAGTAGTAATTAGTTATTTTTTACGTATTTATTTACATACAATTCATGTAAAACATGCTGGAAAAACTAATTGGTGAATCAAAGGTATTAGAGCGAGCAATTGCTGGAGAGGAGCTAGATATGCAAGACGGAATAGAATTAATGAAAGATGATAATCTCTATATGATTGGGGCTGTTGCTGATGCAACACGGCAAAAACTTGTTGGCAATAAAGTCACTTTTACTGCATCATCATATCTGAATTACACTAATGTTTGTGCTGCCAGTTGTCAAATATGTGCATTTTATAGAAAGGAAAATGATAATGATGCGTATACATTAACACCAGAACAAATTGAGGGCAGGGTATCAGCTGCAAAGATGATGGGTGCTACTGAAATGCACATTGTTGGCGGATTTCATCCAAAACTTTCACTGGATTATTATGAATCCATGATGAAGATCATCAAAAAAAATCACCCTGAATTAAAAATTAAGGCGTTTACTGCAGCAGAAATTTTCTTCTTTGCTAAATTAACAAAAAATTCTGTAAAGGAAGTATTATCTAGATTAAAGAATTCTGGACTTGATTCATTACCTGGTGGAGGTGCAGAGTTGTTCCACACAGAAATTAGAGAAAAAATTGCACGTGGAAAATGTAGTGGCCAAGAATGGTTGGATACTATGGAACAGGCTCATAATCTTGGCATTAAGAGTAATGCTACAATGCTATATGGACACATTGAGAAGCCAGAGCATATTGTTGATCATTTATTAAAGATTAGAAATTTGCAGAAAAAAACAGGCGGATTCTTAACGTTAATTCCGCTTAAATTTAGTTTGGAAAATACTGAACTTGAACAAAAGAGTATGCTAACTCAGGAGTGTTCATCAATTTATGATTTGAAAGTAATTGCATTATCACGATTAATGTTGTCTGGTTTTTTAAACAACATTTCAGTTTATTGGGTTGCAGATGGAAAAAAGCTTGCACAGGTTGCATTATCACATGGTGGAAATGATCTTGTAGGCACGGCATTTTCTGAAGAGGTGTACCGTGCCGCGGGAAAACCGACCAACTCATCACTTTTGGATCTTGTAAATCTTGTCAAAGAAATCAAAAGGGAACCAGCACAACGCGACACATTTTTTAACATACTTAGAACATTTTGATTTCATTCTAATGGTTTTTTTTCAATCTTTTTAGCACCACCCTTACGTTTTCGTCTTGCGCCAAAACTAATTAATATTAATAAAAATCCAATTCCGATTAATATTCCTGACAATGTGCGATAATCAGAATTTTCGCGTTCAGCAAGCAGCAAATTTATTTTTTCCTCCTCAGTCATACCAGCTTTACCAATTGGGGTGGTTTCTGTAAGATACCATGAAATGGTAATACCTACAATAATCATCATCACACCACCAACCATCATTTTTTTATCAATTAGCAAACTGATTCTTGTTCAGTATACCTATAATATAATTTAGTAAAAATTATTTGTATAAATCAAATTCAGGTTTTCGTTTTTGAATTTTTACTTCTTTAATTATGGCCTGTATTACTTCTGGGTGATTATATGTAAGATGTCGCATAAACTTAGTAGAGATTTCATTTCTTGCAATGTCATCCAACAGCAAAGAATCTTCACGTGTTAGATCTGCTATGAATGAATTACATTCATCACAGAGTTCAAAATCAAGAAATAATTTCATGCACACAATAATTTGAGATTATTAATAAGTATCTCGATTGAAATGATCTTGTAAATAATCACTTAGTTAAATCTTCATCAACTATAGATAGCAGCCCAGCAAAATCATAGATCGAGATATTTTGATCATCATATTTTGATTTCAATAATGTTTAAACAGAGATTTTCGATATAAAGCGCGCGAATAAATCGTCTATTTTTATTGCATGAAAAGTTATGCAAATTTTAGATTAAACTTTTGAACTAGATTTTTTTGTATAGCCATTTCAAAAAATTTTCTGATAGATTTTTCCCCGCTTTCACCCATGTTAACAGTCACATCATTTACATACATTTTCACAAATTTCTCAATCAAATCTCTTGGCTTTCCTCTTCCATATTCCATTGCATATTCTAATGCATCATCAGCATGTTTTAGACCAAATTGAATAGATTCTTGCAAGAATTTATCAAATTTTCTTATGGTTTCCAAACCAAAACTGTCTTTCATAACATTGATTCCCAAAGGAACTGGAAGCCCATCTGTAGTTTTATCCCACCATTCACCAACATCCAAAATTTTGATAATACCTTCCTGCGAATATGATAATTGTGTTTCGTGTATGACTAATCCAGCATCTACTTTTCCATCTTTTACCGCTATTGGTATATCACTGAAATTCATTTCAAGATAATCAAACTTTCCAATCATTAATTGTAAAAGTAAAAATGCTGATGTCATCTTTCCTGGAATTGCAATTTTTGCTTTCTGTAATTCTTCAATTGTCATTTCTTTTGTTGCAGTTACAATCGGACCATAACCAATTCCAAAACTTCCACCGCTTCGTAAAATAGTATAATCTGGTATATGTGCACAGGCATGAACTGAAACAGCTGTTACATCCAGTTCAGGTGATTTTGCCTTACGGTTAAGATTTTCAATATCTTTGATCACGTGTGTAACTGTAAAAGATGGTGAAGTTACTTTTCCGGAAAACATACCATAAAACATGAAGGCGTCATCCGCATCTGGAGTATGACCGACAGAAATTTCCATTATTTATTACACAAAATTGAATATAAATAATATTCAGTTAGTACTCTAATATGGATAAATGGTTTAAGTGCGAAAAGTGTGGAGAGATGATAGAGCGTGATAAAGAAAAAACGCATAAGATTTTTTGTTATACTTGGATTAACGAAAAATGATCTAAGGAATTTTTTCTCATAAGATTTAATACCAGTTTATCGAGGATTATCGCCATATGGTAAAATACAAATCAACGGAACAAGTACTCAAAATAATTAAGGATAAGAGTCATATCCGTAATTTTGGTGTGATTGCTCACGTAGATCATGGCAAAACAACTATGAGTGATAGTCTTTTAGCAGACTCTGGAATAATTTCACCATCTTCAGCTGGTACAGCACTTGCATTAGATTACATGAAGCAAGAACAGGAGAGAGGAATTACTATTGTTCAGGCTAATATTACCTTGCATTACAAACAAGATGATGAAGAATATGTCATTAATATGATTGATACGCCTGGCCATATTGATTTTTCTGGTAGGGTAATTCGTAGTCTTCGTGCAATAGACGGTGCAGTTGTAGTCTGTGATGCAGTAGAAGGAATAATGACACAAACTGAGACTGTGACAAGAATGGCATTAGAGGAAAGAGTCAAACCTGTTTTGTATATTAATAAGATTGATCGTTTGATAAAAGAACTCAGACTTGAACCAGAAGAAATGCAAGAAAAACTTGCAAGTGTAGTATCTAACTTTAATTCATTAATTGATACATATGCTGAGCCTGAATATAGGGAGAAATGGAAAGTTTCAATTCAAGATGGCAGTGTATCATTTGGTTCTGCAAAGGACAAATGGGGAATTAATATTGATATTATGAATAAAAAAGGTGTTTCATTCAAGGATGTTTTTACTGCATATTCAGATGATGGAAATGTAGAAGCATTGGCAGAAAAAGTACCACTTGCAGAGGCAATCTTGGGAATGGTTGTCAAACATCATCCACCACCACATGTTGCACAAAAATACAGAGTGCCAAAGATTTGGAAAGGCGACCTTGATTCTGATATTGGAAAAGCAATTCTGAATTGTGATGAAAACGGGCCCGCTGTAATGATGATTGTTAACATGCAAATCGATCCTGCCGCTGGTCCTGTGGCAATTGGAAGATTATTTTCTGGCACACTAAAAGACGGTCAGTCTGTTCATCTAATTGATACCCATCGCGAAGGAAGAATTCAATCTGTTAATTTCTTTATGGGAAATCAAAGGGAGATGGTGGGTGAACTTTCTGCTGGAAACATACCCGCACTTCTTGGTTTAGGTGAGGCTAGAGCTGGACAAACTTTGTCAACAGTTAAGGGAATAGAAGTATTTGAAACCATCAAATATGTTTCAGAACCAGTTGTCCAGATGGCTATAGAACCAAAACACCCTAAGGATCTTCCAAGGTTGATTGAAATTCTTAGACGATTAACAATCGAAGACCCAAATCTGATTATTAAAATTAATGAAGAAAGTGGAGAAACCATCATGTCTGGAATGGGCGTACTACATCTTGATATTGCAACAAATCAAATTAAGGAAGCTGGTCTCGAACTCATAACATCCGAACCCTTGATAAACTATCGAGAAACAGTATCACAACCTACTGAACCAATAATGGCAAAATCTCCAAACAGACACAACAAGATCTTTATGAGAGTTGAACCATTAGAACCAGAAATTGCTGAGATGTGTAGAACTGGAGAATTAGGTGAGATGAAAGATAAAAAAGAAATGACAAAAATACTTCGTGAGCACGGTTGGGATGCTGATGTTGCTAAGAAAGTAATGAGGTTTGATTCTCGTGGAAATATAATGATTAATGGAACAAAAGGTGTTCAGTTTATAGACGAATCATCTGATTCTATACTTTCTGGATTTGATGATGTGATGAAAGAAGGTCCACTTGCTAGAGAACAAATGAGAGATTGCAAGTTTATTTTTACTCATTTTGTACCACACGAAGATACTGCACATAGAGGTCTCTCACAACTGGGACCTGCATCCAGGAGAGCATGTCTTGGAAGCACATTACTGGCCAATCCGGTAATACTAGAACCAATACTTGGAATTGAAGTGAGAGTTCCACAGGATCTGGTTGGAAATGTTGCAAGTGTTCTTTCTGGTAAACGTGGTAAGGTTCTTGACATGCAGCAAAAGGGAATTCTTAGTATTGTTATAGGAGAGGTTCCTGCCTCTGAAACATTTGACCTTTCTCAGGTAATGCGTGGTCAAACAGCTGGAAAGGCAATCTGGAATACTTTCTTTAAATCATGGTCACCAATTCCAAAATCACTTGTTGGCGAACTAGTACCAGAGATTAGAAAAAGAAAAGGCTTGAGTCCCGAACCTCCAAAAGCTAACGAATTTATCGATAAAGAATAAAAATAGAATTCTTAATCTAACTAATTTTTGTTAATCATCTTTTTTACTAGATCATTAAACTCTAATTCTGATAATGGAGGGATTTTCATTATATCCATGTTTTCTTTTACATGAGACTCTGACTTGTGACCAATCAAAGGAGCAGTTATTCCAGGAGTAGACCTAACAAACTGCAATAGACGAACAGATACACTAGAATTTCCAAATTCTGGGATAATATTTGTTGTTAATAATTTACCCTGCATTAATGGCACGCTTGTAAATACACCAAGATTAAATTTCTGTGCAGCCTCTAGTGCAGAAACAGTTTTTCCATCTACGCCATGATTTTTTGTTATGTATGCCTGATCTAACATCAGGTTAAATGGTAATTGTATAAACCGAAATCCATGTTCATTTCCTCCTGCTTGTATGGCAAGATCCATTACTTCTGCTAACTCCAAAAATAAAGGATTTTCCGGGGTTGTCCTAAAGCATTCCCATGTTGCCATACCATAGAATCTAATCTTTCCGTCTTTTCGCTTTTTTTCATAAAAATCAAACACTTCTTTGAGATTTTTTAAAAATTGATCTCTAGGAAGATGGGTTTGCCCTTCCACAGAATTGTGCAGATACATAAGATCAATACATTCCAATCCAAGATTTTTCAGACTTCTTTCCAGTTGGTCATTCAGATATGGCAAAGTCATGCAATGATATCCTGGCGAAATATCACCTTCGTTTACAATTCCAGTTTTGCCATATTCTCGCATTACATATTGCATTAGATCCTCCTGAATATCGCCATCATTTGTAACATATCCATTTTTTGTGCTAACAAAAATTTCTTCCCTAGAAATATCATTATTATTAATTAATTGTGATATCGCATTTCTCATAGAGCGTTCCGCTTTTTGGGCACGATAATTGATTGCAGTATCTATGACATTGATTCCACCAAGAACCGATTTTTTAATGGCTTCCTCAACTAGTTTATCAGTTTCAGTATCTGGATTTCCAAGATAAGTACCGACACCCACATTCGATAACGTAAGATTGTGAATGTTTTTGTAATTTTGTTGTGAAGCTACTTGTTGCCTATCTGCAAACTTTTTTGTTCCTTCAGGTGTAGCATATCCAGTAATCATTTTAATTTAAATACACTGTGAAAAAAATTCTCATATGAAGGTTGTTGTAATCTCTGCAAGCCCAAGAAAGATTGGTAAAACTCAGACTATCATGAAATATGTGGCTGAATACATATTAGATAATGATGCAGGAATATCTCCCTTAGAAGTAAAATTCATCAACCTTTCAGAAGGCGGAATTGATTACTATACTGGTGATGGAACATTTAGTGATACTACTAAACAGGCAATCAAGAATATTACTGAAGCTGATGTCTGGATTATAGGAACTCCGATTTATAACTCATTTTTTAGCTCAGCATTGAAAAATCTGTTTGAGTACATTGATTACAAAAAAACAGCAGGAAAAACAGCTGGACTAGTTATTGTCGCATCTGGCAATAGTGGTTTTGCGGATGTTCAGACTCTGCTAACTCAGCTAATGTCTTATTTCAATGTCATCACAAATCCAAGGGCTGTATTTGTTACAGCTGATACAGTACATAATGGTGAAATAATCAAGAAAGATGTGAATTCTAGACTAAATCAACTAGTAGACGAAACTTTAACATTAGCACGAAAAGTTTCTAGCAGCTAATTATCATAACCTTCTTCGTGCAATGTAGTCATAATATATGCAATTTCACTAACAAAGCTTTCTTCACCTGTAGTAAATGCATACTTGTGAGCATCGTTCCAAAATTCATTAGATTCCGTTGGCATCATTTCAGTGATTATCAAAATTATATTATAATACCAAGTTTGCCTCTTTTGCTTTACCTAAATGCTCAAAAAATTTGATCCTTTACGTCTGCTTATAGTCAATTAATCGAATTTCAGTCAATCAATGGTTTACACATATTGAATAATCATCTTTTTAGTCATTTTATTATATAATTAATCATGAAGGCAAGATTTTCAACAAAATGTAGTGTTTGTGATGCAATTATACAAAAAGGAAAAGAAATTGTGAAAAATGAAGATGAGAATTGGGTACACAAGCATTGTGCAAACGAAATATTAGAAATGCCATAATTTTGGTTGTCGTTAAATCGTATATAGTCCCAATCTGTTAATTTTGCTATTGTTTAAAATAAATCCAATGGAGATGATTCTATGGACATTTAGAAGAAATGAGAATGACGTTGTGAATCTTTACAATACATTATCTCCAGTAATGCAATTAGCTACTGGTGGTAATATGCTAAATTTTGGATATTGGCATAAAGAAGACATATCACCCGTTAACGCACAGAATAGATTATGTAATAAGATTGGAAAACTTGCAGAATTAGAATCTGCAAGTTCGTTACTTGACATTGGAAGTGGTTTGTCTGCACCAGCAACAGTATGGACTAAGTTATATCCAGATGTTAATATTTCATGTCTAAATATTAATTATATTCAGTTACAATTTGCAAAAAAAATCGTTGAGAAAACAACACCATATTCTATGATTAATGAAATCAATTCTACATCCACAATGTTACCGTTTTCAACAAACTCACTGGAAAGAGTAATTGCACTTGAATCTGCACAACATTTTAAGCCATTTCATGATTTTATTTCTGAATCGTATCGTGTTCTAAAAAAAGATGGCATTCTTACATTCGCAATACCTGTAATTAAGAAGAATTCAAGCATAAAAAAACTTGGAATTTTAGCGTTAACTTGGTCATCAGAACATTATAAGCAGGATTTTGTAATCTCAAAAACAACCAAAAAATTTAAAATAATTAAAAAAATCGAAATCGGTCACGATGTTTTTGAACCATTATCTAATTATTACATTAAAAATAGACGCAGATTAAGAAATAACATATTAACACAATATCCATCATATGTCGAAAATTTATTATTCAAATCGTTATTGAAAATGAAAAAAGCATCACATGAAAAATTGATTGATTATTTACTAATAAAATGTATAAAAGTAAATTAGGTTATTCAATTATATTAGTCTAATTTTTGTGTTGTACCATGAATCAAACTAAAGATGAACAACTACTCAATATGGTTGAAAATATTTTAGCACTAAATACTGCAATGCGATTTGCTTCAATTCTTGATTTAAAAGGAAACATAATTGAAGGAATTATGAAAGATCGTAAAACCTCATTGGAGTCTCAAAAACAACAGGAAAAATTTTGTAAGGATGCTGCTAAGGCACGAAAAATGCGTGAAGCATATGATAAGAAACTTGGTAAGGTTCGTTATGTACACACAGAAAGAGAAAATGTCACTCAAATCACTGTGTATATTAAAAAATATACTATTTTTATTACAATGGAACCAGAATTATCTGTTAATAAAAAATTACAAATTGTAACAAAAATTAAAAAAATGTCTACACACCTTTGATATTAATCATAAACCAATAAATCATCATACTTCAAGTTGATAATAACATGGTAAAAAAACCATTAAAAATTCTAGTTGATGAAATGGATGATGGGATGGATGAAAAATTGAAGGAAATTGGCTTTGATGCTTATAGTGTGAAAAAATTGCGGGCGGATGGATTAAAACTTCATGCTGACTATTCTCTAATTAAATATGCCAAGG
>Ga0257113_1000427_pt1 | contig 13876 bp, 18 predicted proteins | sample LP_taG_4_FD_191568 | JGI IMG/M metagenome (GOLD analysis project Ga0257113, IMG submission 191568) | Marine microbial communities from Northeast Subartic Pacific Ocean, Canada - LP_J_2015_P26_2000m | ecosystem: Environmental > Aquatic > Marine > Oceanic | place: Canada: Northeast Subartic... | reverse complement strand
GGTGTAGATAGTGATAAAGATATTGCTCGTAAGAGAAAAAGAAAATTATCATACTATTCTAACATCTATATGGTCAGCGATCCAAAACATCCAGAAAATGAAGGTAAAGTTTTCTTATACAGATATGGTAAAAAAATATTTGATAAGATATCAGAAGCAATGCAACCTCAATTTGAGGATGAAAAAGCAATCAACCCATTTGATTTTTGGAAAGGTGCAAACTTTAAACTGAAAATTAGAAAAGTTGATGGTTATTGGAACTATGACAAATCTGAATTTGAAGGAGTGAAACCATTAGCAGAAAATGATGAAAGTATCAAAGCGATATGGTCTAAACAATATCCTTTAAAAGCTTTTGTGGACCCTAGTAATTTTAAAACCTATGACGAACTCAAAGAGAAACTGAATAGGGTAATTATGGGAACACGAAACACAAGTACCGTGGAAACTGTAGACCTCCCACAACAGACTAACGGTAAAGTGAAAAAAGTTGATGTAAGTCACTCTAAACCTGCTAGCGAGGAAGACGATACGTTGTCTTATTTTAGTAAATTGGCAAACGAAGAGTAGACCTTTCTCTCTCAAAAATACGTTAAACTTTAAGGGCACCTAGTAATAGGTGCCCTTTTTCATTATAAATATACATATGGTAAATATATTCCAACCCATAGTGGACAGACAAAAGGGGGTGCTAAAGGCAGACTCTTGGTATAGAAATGCTATAGGCAGTATCGCTAATAAGATAGGATCACGTGCTCTTATGAGAAGTGGTAAGTTGAATGTTAGACCTAGTGCAGGTCGTTTGAATTTCTACTTTTATGACCCTAAAGGCAAGAAGACATTGCCATATTATGATATATTTCCATTAGTGTTGCCTATAGATACATTTAGAGGTGGGTTTGTAGGGTTGAATTTTCATTATTTACCTTATGGGTTGAGATTTAAATTATTACAAGAGTTACAAAGATATGCTAGTAATACAAATTTTGACCGTACTACAATAATAAATGCGTCATATAACACACTTAAAAATATAGGTTTGATTAAACCAACAATTAAGAAATATTTGTGGAAACATATTAGGTCAAGCTTTTTAAGAATAGATACAGATGAAATGGCAATTGCAGTATATCTACCTGTACAACAATTTAGAAAAGCGACACCACAAAGAGTGTGGTCAGACAGTAGGAGAAAAGTTTAATGGCAATATTTAGAGCAGGTAAACGTATCGGTAATATGGATATCCGAATAGGACTTCCAAGAGATAGGTCATTAGATAATGTTGAAGGCGATAAGAGATTTAAAGAACAACGACCTGGTCATAATCAAGCAACGTCTATTGGTAAATTTATTACAGAAATTAATCAAGGTGAAGGTGTTGCTAGAGCAAATAGATTTTTAGTTAGAGTATTTCCGCCAAAGGATGTTTATGAACAATCCGCTGATACTGAAGGATACGTATTAGATAGAGATACACTTCTTTCTTCACCTCAAATGCAACGAAACGTAGAATTGATGTGTACATCAGCAAAATTACCACATAGGGATGTATTAACTGAAAATTTTGTAACTTATGGACCAGGTAGAAAAATGCCTTATGCATATGGTTATGGGTCAACTATGGAGTGTATGTTTATGGGAGATAAGTTTTTAAGACAAAGAGCTTTCTTTGAAACTTGGCAAGGTAAAATGCATAGTTTACGAACACACAATTTACAATATTATGATGACTATATAGGCACTATGGAAATTTATCAGTTAGGACAATATAGAGAAACTTCTAAAGATGGAGGTTATGATGATAATTTTAGAATGACTTATGGTATAAGGTTGCACGAAGTATATCCAGAAACAATAGGAGAAATGCAGTATCAAGCAGTAGTAGATGATATGATACCTATGGACATACCTATAACATTTGCATATAGAACTTGGGAGAATATAACATTAGAAGCAGTAAATGGTGTTGCATATGGAAAAAGTATACCAGATATGCCTAACATTAAACCTGCTAAAGATTATGGAATACTTGGTGGAATATTATCTAAAATGCCACCAGAAATTAGACGAGCAAGTAAAAGAGTTATTGAGAAAATACGAAGAGATATACCAATTGGTAAAGGTACAGGAGGTAGAGTATTTCCACCATTCGTTATAAACAGAAACTAATATAATAAAAGGAGTAAATTATGGCATTGCCGATATTAGAAACAGCGACATATGAATTGACGTTACCATCAAAGGACGTTAAGGTTAAGTACAGACCTTTCCTTGTAAGAGAGGAAAAAATATTATTACAGGCATTAGAGTCAGGTAGTAATAAAGAAATGACTGAAGCTTTGAAACAAATAGTACACACTTGTACATTTGGTATTGTAGATATTAATACACTACCTATATTTGATGTAGAGTATCTATTTTTACAGATAAGAGCGAAGTCAGTTGGTGAGATAACAAAACTTAAATTGTTATGTCCAGATGATAAGAAAACTTATGCAGAAGTTGATGTAGATTTATCTAAAGTGGAAGTACACGTAGATGAGGACCATACTAATAACATTGTGATTGATGAGAAAAAAAAGATAGGAATGATTATGAGTTATCCTACTGTTAATACTGTTGATCCAGAAAATTTAGGTAAAACAGGTTTGAAAACTAAGCATATGTTTGAAATGCTAGCAAATACAGTACATCAAGTGTATGAAGGAGATAAGATACACGCTGCTGGAGATTATACTAAAGATGAATTAGATAAGTTTTTAGAGAGTTTAGATAATAAGGCATTTAAGAAAATCAATGATTTTTTTGATACTATGCCTAAATTGAAGCAAGACGTAGAAATAGAGAACCCTAAAACGAAAGTTAAAACAACGATTACGTTGCAAGGGTTACAGGATTTTTTCGTGTCGCCCTCTCTCACGAATCTTTAGAAAATTACTATCAAGTGAATTTTGCGTTAATGCAACATCATAAATATTCACTAACCGAATTAGAGAATATGATACCTTGGGAGAGGGAAATATATGTGAGTTTATTGTCTAATTATATCAAAGAAGAAAATGATAGAATTAGGGCGAGGAATCAAGCAAATAAATAGGACTATATGGCAGACGATTTAATAAAGGTTAAAAAGACAACCGAAGAATACGAATTAAAGAGAAGTGACCTTGTTCCTGATGAAGGAGAAGACGCTCCTACTTGGTATAATAAATTAGCAGGTCTATTAGACAAATTTAGAGTTATACCTAGAATGGTAATGCTGGCATACATTTTTGCTTTCTATAAATCAGTAACTTGGTTTATGACATTACCAGACCCAACCAATTCACAAGCAATGTATATATCAACTATTGTTGGTGCTGGTGCTGCCTTCTTTGGACTATATGTTGGTAAACCTGGTGCGAAATTACCTAAAAATAAGAAATAAGGAGATTTATGAAGATATCAGATAGTACAGCAATTTCAATGCCTATGCGTAATTTATTATCCATAGTGGGTGCTGTCGGTATTGGAATTTGGGCATTTTTTGGAGTGATTGAGCGATTAAATAATTTAGAAACTAAATCTACTTTAGCAGCAAAAGATTTAAGTAGTGAAGTGCAAAGAATTGATAAAGATATTGATGGTTTAATCAAAGGTGATATTGCACAAAATAATGAATTTAGGATCAAATGGCCAAGGGGAGATTTAGGTTCTCCGCCTGCTGATTCTGAGCAATTTATGCTTATAGAATTTCTGTCAGGACAAGTGGAGTCCTTACAAACGCAATTAAAGGGTATGATGAACAACCAAGTAAACATTGAGAGGTTGCAGACGGATATGGAAAAGGCTTTAACAGATATTGAGAAGTTAAAGGACAAAATTAGAGAAGCTAAAAACGGAAGTATAACAGGAGAGTAAGATATGGATGCCGCTACATTAGTTACCATTATAACAATGTTTATTGTTACGGATACTTCAAGCGAATTTATCAAATACGATGGATTGATGGATTGCTTGAAAGATAAAAGAAGGATTGAAAAATTAAGGGATGGCCGTAGAGTAATTTGTGGTCCATCTATGGCTGAAATAGATAAAGATGGCAATATTATTAGTATTAGAAATAAAATGCCAGACCAATCAGGTAGTTTAAAATTGGGTGGTACAGCTAAATCATTAACTGAAAAGAAGAAAGATAAAAAAATTAAAGTATTAACACAGGATTAATTATATGAAAAAATTATTAATGATATTAATTGCAACACTATTTTTAGTAGGTTGTAATACAACAAAGAGTTTTATAGTAGAAAAAGAATTAGGTCTACTTGATGTTGTAAAAGATAGAGGTTATGTTGTATGTGGAGTTAATGCAGGTTTACCTGGTTTCTCCGCTAAGGACGAAGAAGGAAATTGGAGTGGTTTAGATGTTGATTTTTGTAGGGCAGTTGCCGCTGGAATATTTGGAGATTCAAGTAAAGTAGAGTTTATAGGTTTAAACGCTGCTCAAAGATTTCCAACATTAGCTTCAGGTTCAATTGATTTACTTGCAAGAAACACTACTTGGACAATTAGTAGGGATGTTAATTTAATGTTTGAATTTGCAGGTATTAATTATTATGATGGACAAGGATTTTTAGTACCTACTGATTTAGATATTGAAAATGCAACAGAATTAAATGGTGCGTTTGTTTGTATTACAGCAGAAACAACATCCGAATTAAATTTAAATGATTACTTTGCAGAAAACAATATGGCTTATAGACCAGTATATGTTGAAGGTAACAAAGACGCAAAAGCAAAATTGTTTAGTGGTGAGTGTGATGTCTTTACTACAGACGCTTCTGGTTTAGCATCCGCAAGAGCAGGTGCAGAAAATCCAGATGATTGGATGGTATTACCTGAAATTATATCTAAAGAACCTTTAGGTCCACTTGTAAGACAAGGCGACCAAGAATGGGAAGATGTAGTTAGATGGACACATAACATTATGGTTAATGCTGAAGAGGCAGGTATCACTTCTAAAAATGTTGATTTAATGTTAACTTCTAAATCAAAAGAAGTTAAAAGAATTTTAGGAGTAGAAGGTTATATTGGTCCTATGTTAGGACTTGGAATGAAGTTTGGATATAATATTATTAAACAAGTAGGAAACTACGGAGAATCTTTTGAAAGAAATGTGGGAGAAGAAACACCACTTGCTTTAGAAAGAGGATTAAACAATTTATGGAATAATGGTGGCATATTATATGTACCACCAATAAGATAGGGAGAAATATGAAAAAATTATTATATGCAATTATTTTAATGTGTGCATTATTATTTAGCCATAATGCTTTTGCAAGTGAGGCTCACGCAACGTGTGATCCAAAAAATATGGCTGACGCACAAAAACCAGAAGTAGTTTTTGCAGTTTGTGTTTTTGCAGATGGTACATTGATTGACCATAAAGGCGCAAATAGTATGTCTGATTGCTTAAAGACCAAAAGAGAAGTTGAAAAAGCTTGGAGAAATAGAGCAGACGAAACAGATAGTGTAGAAATAAATGGTATAACTTATAAAATAGATGGTGAGTCATTAGCATTTATGTGTGATTTAGTTGACGCAAGAGTACATCATTATAATGATGGTACTTGGGAGATTGTAGAAATTCTAGGCAAACATAAAAAGGACGAGTAATGATAGAACAACTAAAAAGATGGTGTATTGAAGTTTCAAAAGAACTATGTAATGAAACGGTCAGTACAGCAGGAACAATATGTGATGAAACAAAGAAAGCAAATGCTGACTTTGTTAAAGCGATAATGAATAGTATATAGTGAGTAAATGGAACGGAGATATTAAGTGGTTAACAAAAGCTATTGGTTTAATTTTTGTAATTGCTATAATATTTGGGTTCTATTTACATAATAGAGATAGAGCAGAAGCAATAGAATATAACAAAGAAATTATAAAAGTAGAATAAACAATGGCAGATTCAGCAGCAGTTACTCCCAATATAGGGATAGTAGCAAATAATATACAATCTAAAGTAGGTTCAACATTGCTTGGAGCTAAAGCAATGGTACAGGAAGATACTAAAGGACCTTCAGCTATATTAAATACTTTAGTTGACTTACAACAACAAACTGTTGAACAATTAACTGAAATTTGGGAAATATTAAGGTCACAATTAGATTTTGAAAAAGACGAAGCTCGTAGAGCTAGACAAGAAGCAAAAGAACTTGCCCTTGAAATGAAAAGAGACCGTGCAGGTGCAGGCGGTGCTGGAGGTGGTAAACGTGGTAAAGGTGGGTTAGCTGGACAAGTTGAGGATGGCGGAGGTTTTGATTTTGGAGATATAGTAACTTTTGGTATAGCAGGATTAGCTGGTGCTCTTGGTGCAATGGTTACAGGATTTGTTGGTCGTATGGCTAGATTGATTTTTTCTCGGATTACAATGGCCATAACAGGTGTTGTATGGGCTATACTTGATGGATTTAAAGGTAAAGAAGCTTGGGGCGATATATACGGTGAAGTACCTGCATTTATAGGTGGAATGTTAGGTGGCGCAGATAAGGGTATGAAAAATGCATTTAAAGGAGCCCTTAAATGGGTGGGACCTTTTGCTCTAGCTGGATCAGTTATTCCAGTTATTGGAACTTGGTTTGGTGCAATGTTGGGTTTATTAGTTGGTGGTTTAATGGGTTACATAGGTGGTGAAAAAATAGCAGAAGCGGTATCAAAACTTGGTGATATGACTTTAGAAGACCTGTGGGGATCTTTAAGGAATTCATATAAAAACCTTAAATTAAAATTGGATGTTGCTATGGAAGGACCTCTTATAATGGCAATAGTTGAGGATGCTAAAAAGATATTTGCACCGATTGAATGGGCATTTAAAAAAATCATAAATGGACTTAAACACGCAATCAATGCTGTAATTTATTCCATTAATTTACTTCTACCTAAAGAGAATGAAATAGGTTATTTAGATATTGAACCAATAGGAGAAAAAGCAATTGCAGCTGCAAAGGCAAAAGAAAAAACAGCAGAAGCAAAACAATTGGCACTGAAATCTGAAGATAAAGAAAGTATAGTATCACCAGAAATGGTGGCTGATGTTTTGGAAGCTGCTGATATACGAATTGCTCAAATGAAAACTGACGAGTTTAAAGAAGAAGGAATGAGTAAGAAAGACTTGGAACAAATAAGAATACAAGCTAGAGCAATGTTAAAACTAGCAAACTCAGGAAAAATATCTAAAGAAAATGCTACCCTTTTACAATTAAAAGCAGAAGAGATAATTAACCGAATGACTGAAGCAGCAAAAGAAATTGAATATACAAATATAGAAGAAGGAGATAAGGTACCTAAACATATAGAGGAGCTAGTTAAAAAAGATTCAGAAAGAGCTACCGACACAACAGCTGCAGATGAAGAGAAACAAATATTAGCTGATTTTGATAAAAAGGAGAAAGAAAGGATAGCAAAAATAGAACATATAAACGAATTAAAAAAACAGGAAGAATATACGAATAGTAGAGGACTTAATGCACAGCTAATACAGCAAAATAAAGAATTAGAAAAACAGAAAGAAAAAATAGATGATTATGAAGCAGGTAAAATTACTGCATTAGACCTAGAAACAGATAAAGTTACAATAGAAGCAGAAAAAATAGAAATAGAAGAAGAAGTAAAAAAATCAATTAAGTTTGATAGAAGCAAAATGAGAAAAGGTGCTAAAAAGTTTCTGAAGGACAAAGAGGAAACAACACCTTCAGTTACTAAAGTTGATGGTTCGCCAACTATTATGTCAACTAAAAATATTAGTCAACTCCAAACTAGCTCTGTCTTTCCAGTTGACCATTCTCTTATGGCTTCCTTAAATGGGTATACAAAAACAGGATAATGATAACAATATTAGAAAACGCAAAAAAAAGATTAACAGAATTAACAGAAACAAATAGAAAAGCATTTGTTAGATTATCTGTAAAGGGTGGTGGTTGTGCTGGGTTTGGATATGATTGGACGTTTGAAAATGAATCTAAATCAACTGATATTCTTGTAGATGATATATTATTAGTAGATAAAATATATGAAATGTATCTATTAGGTATGCAATTAGATTATAAGAACGATATATTTGGTTCTAATTTTGTATTCAATAACCCTAAAGCCAAATCCTCTTGTGGTTGTGGCACATCATTTTCAATTTAGTACTTATTTAATCCCATATCTTTTTCAGTAATAATTTTGAATTGCATATTATTATCTGAACAAAATGACCTAGCAGCAGACCATTTTGCTTTATTTTTAATATAGTTAAATGACTCAATCATAAATGACCTTGTTTTTCTTTTAGGTGTTTTAGGTCTTTTACATTGCCTAGATGGTTTAATTTCTATCATATACTTTTTATCTTTAATTGTCTTAATCACAAAGTCTGGAAAGTATCTGTGCCATTTTTTATCCAATGGACTATAGTATCTGATAGGTAACTCTTCACTTGCCCAATGTACTATATCTGTATTCAAATCACAATAACGCATAAATCTCCGTTCTAAAAGAGACCTATATACTATTTGATTTGGATTGCCTACGTACTTTTTGGGATGTGTTGCTTTGTACAGACCTTTGTAACTCTTTGCCATAATCTACCTATTAATCATATAAATATATAAGTATTTATAACAAGGATAAAAATAACAATGCCAGGATACGGATACCCAAACCCAAGTAAGAATAAATTTAGTAGAAAAGTATTGCTAAAGAACTATTTAAAGAGCGCAGTAAGCAATGTTAAGAGTTTTGTGGTTAATAAGGCAATGAGTACTTTTTCAAATCCTGCTGCTCTTATTAGTAGTTTTGGTTCAACAGCCAATCAAGTAGCGTCAGGAGACACTAGTGCCATTAATACATTATTAAAGCAATCACCATTTGAAAGAACATTAAAAACTCGGGGTGCTGCTAAAAAGTATGGAGATGATCCTTTAGGTTTTCAACATCTACAATATCCATCAGATTTAACTGGCATTGAATTAGGGAATTGGATACTATTTTTTTCAATATCAACCAACATTGGTAAGAATCCAGCATACAATAAAGATTTAGAGTTAGCAGAGTCTATGGGTTTGAACCCAGGCAAGAGGTGGGTTGCTGAAGATAAACCAACAGATACAAGCAGCACAACAACAGGCAAAGCCAAAGGCGGAGGTAAATACATAGATGAATTAAGAGAAGAATATAAAAAAAGAGGTATTACTATACCTAGGGTATCAAAAACTAATACTGTATTTGAAGATGACGCAACTACAGATGTTGTAAGTGGTGCAATTGCTTTATATATGCCAAATGATATCAAAGTTTCTTATGGTGCGGATTGGGGAGCTGAAGATACAGGTATATCAGGAGATGTTGCTGCTGCCTATAAGGATTTTAAGAATATTAAAAATGACGAAACACCAATATCAGACATAGTAAAAATGATGTTAGGTCACGCTGGAGGTATAACAGCAATCAAAGCAGGTCAAGCACTTTCTAGTCTAACTGGAGGTATAGGTATAGGTGATTGGTTGAAAGTTGTAGGTAAGGGTTTTGGTATGGCAATGAATAACCGTAAAGAAATGTTTTATGAAGGTCCTGGTTTTAGGGAATTTAGTTATAATTTTAAATTTTGGCCGAGAAATCCAGATGAAACACGAAGAGTACAAGATATAATTACAATGTTCAAATACCATATGCACCCTTATAAAGATACAGATTGGGGAGGACGTATATTTAGATATCCTTCAGAATTTGAAATACATTATTTACATAGAAATGGTGTCAATGATAAGTTAAATAAAATATCAAGATGTGCATTGACCAAGTGTGATGTAGATTATGCACCTGGTACAGGTAATTTTAAAACATTTGACTCTGATAATTCACCAGTTACATATAGTGTTGCTTTACAATTCAAAGAACTAGAATATATGACGAAACAAACTATTATGGAAAAAGGATTTTAATGTCAAGATATTTTGAACAGTTTCCTTTAATGTTATATGATATTAAAGGCAATGATAATTATAAACTAGTGCCTGATATATTTCGTAGAGTTAAAGCAAAAAGTAAAATAAAAAATAACATAACTCTATTAGAGGTATATGATGTTGGAGATGGAGAAAAACCAGAACACGTAGCATATAAAGTATATGGTGATACAGATTTATTTTGGGTTGTATGTATAATGAACAATATTGAAAATGTTTATTATGACTGGCCATTATCTAATTTACAATTTGAAAATTATTTAAAGGACAAATATACTGAACCTGACGCAATACATCATTATGAAAAATTACAATCAAGTGGTCCTCAAATAAGTGCAGGACCTGAAGATTATTCTCATATGATAGAGGTCAATTCAACGGAGGCAGGTGCTGGTCCTGTGACTAATGCTGAATATGAAAGAAGAATACAAGATAAGAAAAGACAAATTAAAATACTTGATCCAAAATATCTTGATTTGTTCATAAAAGAATTTAGACTATTGATTAGACAATGATATGGCATATACTAAAGAAAAACTTACAAAAGCAGGCGACTATAATTTAGCAACTGCTGAAATATTATCTTACAAAATAGCAGGTGGGCCTCCTGGTTCGCAGGTGCCATTTAGGATTGATATACAAAATATTATTATAAGTATAGAACTACAGCAAAGTATTTTTAACCGTACAATGATTGGTAAAATACAAGTATATGATACTAAAGATGTTCGTACATTAACACCAATTGTTGGTTTAGAAAGATTAAATTTAGCATTTCATACACCAGGTCTTGCTGGTTTTTGTAATGTTGCTAACGAAGGACATCCATTTCACATATATAAAATAGAAAGTGTAGCACCTAATAGGTCAGGTGTTGCAGGCGCTCAAGCGTATGATATTTATTTTTGTTCAAGAGAAGCTTATTTTAGTACTTTCCGAAAAGTTAGTAAGGCATATACTGGCCAGGTTGAAGTGGGTGTTGAAGATATATTTAAGAATAGAAAATATCTTTCTAGTAGAAAAAATTTATATGTAGAACCTACAAGATTACCAACTAGAGTAGTTATACCAAATTTAAGACCATTTGAAGCAATTGATATGATGGCAAAGAGAGCAGTATCAGGTAAATATGAAAATGCAGGATATCTATTCTATGAAACAAGAGAAGGATATCATTTTAGAAGTATTGAATCATTATTAGCAATTGCAGGTAGTATAGCAAGACCTGCCAAATGGACTTACAATTATGGAGTAAAGGGGTTTAGACATCACACAGGCGGAAAAGAAATAGTTAAAGATATGAAAATTGTTGAAAAATGGAGTTTAACAAGACCAGTTGATGTATTAAATAATATAGATGGTGGTGCTTATGCGAGTAAATTAATTGAACACGATATGTTTAATAAAACTATTAACACAACTGAATATGATTATGCCGAAGATTTTGGTAACCATTTTCATACTGAACATCAACGTGGATATAAGACAGACAAGAAACTACCATTACCTAATGCAAAATTTGATGATACATTTAAAACAATAAGTCAAGAATACGACCAAAAGGTAATGTTGAAATCAAGTACTAGTAATATACACGATACGGTGGAAGCTGGACAGACTTATACTATAGACCCTATTAGTAATAGACACACACTACAAAAGGCATTATCTCAAAGAAAGTTATTAACTTGTGGTATATTAGAATTTACAGCACCAGGTAATTCAATATTACAGGCAGGAGATATAATCACCTTTGATATGCCATTGTTGGAACCTTTAGGGCATAATAAAAAACTTAATTCAAATCCATATTGGGCAGGACGATATTTAATATATGATATGAAGCATAGTATTAATAGAACCAAAGACCGTTATTCTATAGAGGTTAGAGCAGTTAAAGATAATCCAGCATTTCAATTTATGCCAGAACATAATAGTTGGACACATTCAGCACCTAGACCAGAAGTACATAATTTATATGAAAGGGATAACGAATTATTGGCAAGAATGTCACCAACAGGAGACGATATAGAAGGAACACCTTTTTAGAGATGAATAAAATGAAAGGGATTGAGAGAACTTCCGAGATTCGCAAATTTTTGAGACCGCTAACGCTAGGCGTGTAAGAGGATGAAACTTAAAAGAAAATGGAAGATAGTATTGTTTGTAATATTTGCGATATTGTTATTGTTATGGTAAAGGACAGATTACAACTGGCCGTTAGAGAGTAATAGACAGGCAACACACAACGACTATGAGAACATTTAGAGAACAACTACGAGGATATGTGCTTGACATTGTGAGTAATACAGTGTATAACGCAGAGCAAGGACTGATACCCACAGGTGGCCGCCTGGGTCAGCTCTGGCCAGTTACTTATTCCGAAACACACAAAGGTAGGTATCCGAGCACCTATCATACGCAAGAGTGCGTAAAGAGTACTCAAACGAGGCTGCGGCCTGTCGCCGGCCTACGCAGGTTGCTTACGAGGTTGCGTAAACAAATTCTAAATAGTATTAAAATGCGTAAGTTGAATGGATTAAAAGAAACAACATATGGGAAAAAACTAAATGGCTGACACTAATTTTTTAGGATTTAATAACTTCATTTGGTTCAACGGAGTTGTTGAGGACAGACAAGACCCTTTCAAGGTAGGCCGAGTGCGAGTACGTTGCATAGGCATACATACACACGATAAGGAAGTTTTACCAACGGCCGACCTGCCTTGGGCGCAATGTGTCTTGCCTGTTACGTCACCAGGCATTTCAGGATTAGGCCAGTCACCATCCTTTCTGGTGGAAGGTTCGTGGGTCTTTGGCTATTTTAGAGATGGTGAAAGTTGCCAGGAGCCTGTTGTTATAGGTTCGGTACCTGGCCGGCCTATTGAAGGCGCAAATCCACAATTTGGTTTCTATGACCCAGGCGGAAACTTTCCTAGAGATATTATGTATCCAGATACCAACCGACTAGCCGCTAATGAAAAAGTTGTTGTCGCAGGACTACCGCAGGACGCCAATCCACACCCGCATTTAATATTACGAAAATTCGGATTAACAAAAGAAATCGCAACGGCCGACTTTAATGCAACGACCAATGCGGAAGATAAAGATATACCAGGTAGTGATGGCGATACCTGGGACCAACCTGAAGTTCCCTATGCGGCCGTTTATCCAATGAACCACGTCTATGAAAGTGAGAGTGGCCATATCCAAGAATTTGATGATACTGAAGACGCAGAAAGAATTTACCAATCTCACCGTACAGGTACCTCTTATGAGATAGATCCTTTTGGCACCATTGTCTACCTTAACAAAGTTAACAAATACGAAATTACATCCTTTAACAATTACAACTACATTGGTGGCGATTCAGATATCACGATAGAAGGCCGCCATAAGATTTACCTTAACAAGTTAGGCCTGGCCAATAACAACTATGATATACAGATAGGTCCGAACGCCAATATTAATATACAGGTAGATAAAGGTAATATTAACTTGGTCACCGTTGATGGCAATATCAACGTCAACAGTGGGGGTGACTATAATTTGAAAGTAAAAGGAAATTATATTAGTAAGATTGAAGGTAGTAAAAGAGAAACCATAGAAGGCAGTAAAACTTCAGATACCACAATGGGAGTTATACATAGAGGCCAGAACGTAATCATAGAAGGCTCTACGGTACACGTAATAGGCCACCCAATAGATTTAAACTAATAGGTCTCACTTATTAATATTGTAATAAAATTGTTTGTAGGAATTTTCTATATAGGCCTGCATTGTTGTTTATTATATTATTTTTTAAACTATAAATGCAATAACAGACACAAGCAAAATAGACACTTCCTTTTCCTTAAAAAATAGCCGACTATATTTTTTTCGCTC
>Ga0257113_1000422_pt1 | contig 13980 bp, 14 predicted proteins | sample LP_taG_4_FD_191568 | JGI IMG/M metagenome (GOLD analysis project Ga0257113, IMG submission 191568) | Marine microbial communities from Northeast Subartic Pacific Ocean, Canada - LP_J_2015_P26_2000m | ecosystem: Environmental > Aquatic > Marine > Oceanic | place: Canada: Northeast Subartic... | reverse complement strand
TGCGATCGGAGTTGGGTTACAAACGGTCGCACAGGGCGTACTTGGGCCGGCACTCGCGAACAACACCGAAGCACCGCTGGCGGCCGTTGCAGTCGAAGTGTTCGGCGGCTAGGGTGGCAAGATGTTTCTCGTGGGCGTTGTTATTTCGATTCTTGGTGCGATCAGCGGAGACATGCTTGGCGCCCCCAGGGTCATATTCGCATCATCGCTGGACGCTAACCTACCGAGGGTCCTGTCCAAGGTGCATCCGGAGTACAAGACGCCGCATGTGGCCGTAATTTTCTTCGCCATTGTGGTATGCGCGTTTGCATTGAGTGGCACGTTCAGATATCTGGCCGTGTTCGCGACCGGGTCACTGCTGCTCATCGATCTCGGCGTGAGCCTTGCCGTACTGCGTTTGCGCCAGCGTGACGGTCTACCTAAGGCCGGCGAGTTCCGGTTGCCATTCGGATCTCTCATTCCGCTATTAAGCAGCCTCGTCGTCGGCTGGCTGCTCCTGCAAGTTCCGGCCGAAGAAGCCGCCAGCATCGCCGGGCTTATCAGCGCCTCAGTCGTCGTGTACGCCATTCGAGCGATGGTTCGTGGATCATGGAAAGGCACTAAGCCGGTGACGTAGCCAATGGATCGCAACTCTTCATGGCTGGCCAACTACATCCAGGAGTACGTAGCCGAGCTCCAGAGTTGTTTGGGGTTGAAAGCTAGAGCGAGGCCTGGCGCCCCATTGTTGCCAAGTGCACCGTGTCTCTGAGCATTGACGCCGCTGTCGGTACGGGTTCCCGCTCCCACAATTTGTGGAACGTTTTTCCATAAATATCACTCTCAATTTCGACTGCCATCTCCCAACCGCTGCAACCGCCCAGAAAGCTCTCGATTGGCACGGGCGTGGGCTCGACCCGGAAACGCCATTCGGTATCGATCCGTTCAGCGGTAGCCACCAGCTTGAGCACTGAATCGTCCCGACGGCACTGCTGCAGCCGATCGGCCTGCACGTCCTCGATACCACTCACGTTCACGTCGGACAGCGTGATCATCGTATCTCCGATGCTATTTGCGGCGATGACGAGTTTCGCGGCGGTATCCCAGCCGCCTACGTCGAGGCTCGGATCAGCTTCCGCAATGCCTCTTTCTTGTGCTTCGCGGAGCGCATCTGCATAGGCACGCCCATTGAGCATTTCGTCAAGAATGAAGTTCGTTGTTCCGTTGAAGATACCTCGGAAGCCCAATACTTGGCCGCAAACCATATCACGCCTAACAATGTTGAGCACGGGCAGCCCGCCACAAAACGTCGCGCTGTAGAGGATACCCACGCCGGCGTCCGCCGCGAGACGATCGAGCTCCTCGTGAGCAAGCACCAAGGGGGCTTTATTGGCCAACACCAGGTGCAGGCCGTGTTCCAGGGCAGTCCTACAATTCGAGACGCCCGGCTCCCCCGTATCGAGATTGACCGGAGACGATTCCAGGAGAATCTCGCACGGGACGCTGTCGAGCGCCCCCGCCGGGGCTAGACCTTCGCAAAACTCCGGTAGCTCGCAGAGCTTCAACCCACCCAGCTTGTGTTCCACCAGGCGGTTGAGATCAAACCCATCATCACTGACCGCGACACCGCTGCTGTCGACAACGCAGTGGACGGTGAAAGCGACGCCATATTTCTCTCTGAGATTGTCGTCGTGCTCCTTGAGCAACCTGAGGAAACGGCGTCCTACGTTACCCAGTCCGACCAGGGCCAACCTGACTCGCTTCACCGGGGACTCACGTCTAGGAATGGATTCATGGACCACGGCCCCATCGTCCGCCGCCTGCCTACCCGATGATCCGTTTGAAGACTTCCAGATCGATGTTCCGCCCGCAGACGACGGCGACGACCTTCCTGCCCTTGAACTGCTCTTTTCGTTTGAGGAGACCCCCTACGGCCAGGGCCCCTGAGCCTTCGACTACCAGACGATGCTGCTCGAACAGCAGACGGACGGATGCTTCGATCTGCGTCTCGGTAAGTAACACGATCTCATCCACATAGCGTCGGCATAGATCCAGAGTAATGCTGTCTAGATCCACGCCACCGGCGCAGGTGTCTGCCAGAGTCGGGTACGTCTCCATCTTGACCATCTCGTCTTTGCGCATGGATTCGTACATGACGGGGGAGTTCTCCGGGGAGACGCCAAAGGCTTCGACATCGGGATTGTGGGACTTCAGCCAGCCAGCCGACCCTGTGAGGAGTCCCCCGGCCCCGCAGGCGAAGAAGCCCGCATCCAGATCGGGGAGTTGCCTGGAGATCTCGTACCCGCAGGTCCCCTGTCCACCAACCACGAGGGGATCGTTGTATGGTGACACGTAGATCTTGCCGTCTTCCTCAGCTACGCGCCGGGCCTCCTTCTCCGCATCCCAGGCAAGGACTCCATGTATCACCAGATCCAGTCCATGGGCCTTCAATAGCTCCAGGCGTGACGGATCCATGTCCTCGGCCACGTAGATGGTGGCACGGTGTCCTCTGATTCTCACCGCCTCGGCAACCACCAGAGCGTAATTTCCTGTCGAGGCCGAGACCACTCCCCGATCAAGTTCTGCTTCCGTGAGCGAGAGGACTTTGTTGATCGCACCACGAAACTTGAACGAAGAGGTTCGCTGCATCGAGTCCAGCTTGAGCCAGACTTCGCCATCGATCTGCTCGCTGAGACACATCGAGTACTCGAGAGGTGTGGGCGAAAGGTGGTCCTTGCACCTCTCGCTGGCCTCCAGAACTAACTGGGGTACATCAAGTTGCTGCTGAACTTCGGTAGTCATGTGTGTGCCTCGGTCGTGCTGATCTTACCGGCGAGCGCGGTCGACCATCTTAGCGATTTGAATGTCTTGGACCGCGACTCCGGTCAGATCTGCTACAGTGATCTGGTCCTCGCTGGTTCGTCCAATCGCGGGGTTCTTGATCACCTGGCCCAATTCAAGAATGGAACCTTCCTCAATCAACCCCCCTTGAATCGCATGAAGGCACTCGCCGTATTGACTACACTGTGAAATGCTGTCCGCGACCACTCGATCCGCCTTCGCCAAGAGCACGGCTTCGAGCTCCTGCTTGCCATCATCGTCTGACCCCATCGCGGTTATATGCGTACCCTTTCTCACTTGATCGCCCCGGATCAAGGGATTCTTGGCCGAGGTCGTGGTGACGATGAGATTGCAGTCCGAAACCAGGTCATCCAGTGTCTCCGCCGCCTGGATATCCAAGCCCCAATCCTGAATGCTCTTGCTTGCTCGAAGATCGTCGAGCATGCCTTGGACTTTGGTCGAATCCCTGCCCCAGATGAAGCAGCTCTGGCAGTCGACGACAGTGCGAAGCATTTCGAGTTGCATCCTCGCCTGCACTCCAGTTCCGACGATTCCGATGTGATGGATGTTCCTTGCAGCCAGGTGCTTTGCTGCGACCGCCCCCGCGGCAGCGGTGCGCATGTCGGTGAGCCAACATTTGTCCAATAGAATCAGCTTTAGCTCTCCGGTCTTCTGACTGAAAACCAAGATTACGCCGTCGGCGACCGGCAGGTCGAGCTCGGAGTTGTTGTAGAACCCAGATGCCATCTTCAGGACATAGTAGTCGTCACCGGAGACAAATCCGTACTTGATGTGAACGTCACCTGGCGGGTCGTCAAAGTGCAGGAATCCGACCGGCGGGACGTTCACCTTGCCTTCGGAATAGAGAACGAACCCAGTCTCGATCTCCTCGATCAGCTGTGTGGTGTCGAGTAGACGCTTGATTTCATCGAGTTCGAGTACGGTGGCCATCGGAATGCCTTTTGTTGGAAGTTACAAATGCTAGACCGTCACGGCCAACGCCAAGACCTCTAGTCGTCTCGACGCTACCGCCCCGGACCGAGAAGCACGGCATTCATGAAGAGAAGCTCGGTGGCTTCGGTATACGCCCGGTAGTTGGGGTCCTCGGCAAAAGCGACGATCTGGCCACTGCCATACGACTCGTACATCAGGAATGCCTTGTTCGCGAGCTGTGGGCGCGCCTCGTCCCACACGATGCCGCTGAGCACCAGATCGTCGAGCTCTGCGTACCGACCGACGTTTGTTCCGTTATCGAGCGTCATCGGCGTGAAAACACGGTTGCCCTGCACCAGTACCCCGATTTCTCCATCAGTCCCCGAAGCCAGCCAGTGTTCGGTATCTAACAGCGTCCTCAGGATCGCACCCGGAACCGACTCAGGGCCCTCATCCTCAGGAACGATTTCGTCTAGATACTCAATCGGTTGATCGGGCGTCTCATTGCTCGGCGGATCATCACCCACAGCCCTCCCACCCCTGCGCTCGGCGGTCGTCGAAAGTAGCTCAGCTCGAATCGCCCACGCTGTGGATGCTGCCATCGTGATCATCGTACCACCATTGGACATCCAGTTGCGCAGCTCTTCGACCATCCCCGAGTTCACTGCATTTGAGTAGTTTCCGCTCGGAAAGACGATAACGTCGTAGTCGGCGAGATTCGCTCGCCCGAGGCTCGACGCACGTACAGCCACAGTCGGCTGCGCATAACGCTGCTCCAGGACATATCGGGCGAAGCCGACAGAATTCGTCTGACCGGGAGAATCGTATACGAGGAGCACGCGGGGGGGGCGCAGCGCGCGGACGCTGTTGCTGCCGAGCGACGCACCCTCCTCGACGTAGGAGTCGTCGATCGGGATGACCTCTGCGCCGTGAGCGGAGGCGATTTGACCAAGCCGTTGCTGAAGGTCTGCACCGTTCTCGGCCGTCCGCACGATCGCAGTGCCAACAGCATACTCTCGTCCGCCAAGTGTGAACTCAGCACCGGCCGCGCGCACTCGAATTCCGTTACGAAGAGCCTCTGCTACTGCACTTGCCGTATTCGTCCCCCAGGGCATCAGGTAGCCTACGCCGGCTTCGGGCAGGGCAGTATTGGTCAGTACGCTGGTCTCAGCGACCAGGGCGCCGGCCGCTCCCGTAACGTCATCAGCGACTAAGACCTCGACGTCCCACAGCAGTGATTGACTCCAGGCCGTGAGGTCGTAGATCTCGTCAGACTCGCGTCGTGCCCGTCGATCGATCTGCCTCTGGACAAACACTTCGTCCATCGGCACATCGGGATCGAGCAGGTTTCGAACAAAGCGATGTGCCGGCTGATCCATCGGCACGATGAAGGTACCCCTCTGTGGGAGTTGCCGGCCCTCCATAGTTACGGGACCGTCCGCCTCGCGGACCTCGATGCCATTCTCGAGAAGCATGAATGCTAGCCTTCTGGCCATCCCCGGGTCATGCGCCGAGTGGAGGACGTATTCCGCCGGTCCCGCTCGTCCGAGATCTATACCCTCCCGTCGGAAGGCAAGATAGTCGGTGAGGATACGCTCCCGGTTCCTCGCTGATGTCTCGGCCGATGTGATTGCGGCTGTAAAGTGGTGCAGAACACCATCTCCGTATGTCAGTAGATCGCCGTCTGACCTTCGTACTACCTGCCCGCGTGCTGAGGCCTGCTCATAAGTCATACCCAGCGCACCGTGGCCCATAGGCCACATGTCAACGTAGCCGGGATAGAAGAGGTCGTAGACGTCCCGGTTGAAATATGCGAATCCGCGCTGGTCAAAGATCCTGGCATTGGCCCGTCCGAAGACGTCCATCAGCGCGATCTGGCGCTCGCCATACCAGGGATTAGCAGGTGGCGCCGTTGGTGGGAAGAAGTAAGTCGAGTTTCCACCCATCTCGTGCAGATCGACAACGATGTGCGGCCAGAAATCAAGGAAGACGTCTACCTTGCCTTGCGTCTCTGGCTGACTCTGGATGAAAAGGTCCCGATTTAGGTCAAAGAGGTAGTGGTTCACCCGGCCACCCGGCCACGGCTCGTCGTGCTCTGCTGAGTACGTTGCCTCGTTCGGCCATCGCGCCCTTGCCATCGTATTCTGTAGGACGAAACGAGCCCGGCCGTCGGGATTTTCCACCGGGTCGATTAAAACGAGGGACTCATTAAGAATCATGTCGACTGTAGGATCGCCCTGCGCGGCCAATAGGTGATACGCCTCCGCCATCGCTGCGCCGCTTGAGCTGATCTCATTGCCGTGAACCCCATGCATGAGCGCCGTTACCACAGGCAGATCTGCAATGAGCGCATCGGCATCGGCATCGGAGAGACCATCGGGCTGAGCCAACCGTGTGAGCCCGGCCTTTACGTCATCTAGCGCGGCAATGCGCTCACGTGACCCAATGACCAGGATGACGAGTGGTCGTCCCTCCCAACTCTCTGCATACTGAATTAGTTGTGTGCGATCCCGTGCTGCATCTGCCAACGCCTCGAAGTAGCGTACGACCTGATCCGGCGGAGTGATTTCTTCTCGGAAGTCGTGACCCACGACGTCCTCAAGCGTGGGGATCGACGGATCGTATTGCGTGCCAGGAGCAAGTTCTTGGACCTGGGCAGAGAGCTGAATGGCAGTGGCCAACGCGAGCATACCTAGCATGATTCTAGTCCGGATAAGTTACGAAGAGGACAGGCAATATAGTTAGTACATGGTCTCGCCGCGGTACTCTGCCTCCCAAAACCATGTAAGAACTCCGAGCTGTCCAAAAACTGTTCCCACGCGGGAGCTAGCTCAGGGTGGAACACTCAGTTCAGTTGTCTGATCACATGGCCCAAATAACGATGAACGACAACGGAAGAGGAATCGGTGATAACGCGAACACATGAACGAGCCCCGTTTTCGAATCAGGGGACGCATGCTGCCCTGATATTCACGGTGTTAGCTATAACAGCTGTGACCGCGCACACACTTGTTGCACAGCAGGACGTCACGCACGAGCTACCGCTTTCGGCAGACAATATCCACTGGGGCTTCTACGATGCCTCTCTCGAGCCTGTGGTAACAATCCGCTCTGGAGATAGAGTCTACTTCGAAAATCTGCTTGCTCGCGGGCTGGACCGTCTGCGATTGGCAGGGATCTCGGAGGATCGGTTCCTGCCGTCCATGCTCAATGTCGAAGAACAGGAGACGGTCCGTGTTGGCTCACACCCACTGAATGGCCCGGTATATGTCGAGGGCGCAGAGGTAGGTGATGTGTTGGAAGTTCGCCTCATCGACATCGGATTCTTGGCGGACTACGGGGTCAGTGGATTCTTGCCTGGTGGAGGTACGCTCCCGATGGACTTTCCCTCGGCTGCGCTGCGCGCCTTCGAAATCGATACCATCAATGGCACCATAACCATGACGGGCGTGGAAGGGGTAGAAATTCCTGCACGCCCATTTTTCGGATCTATTGGGGTGGCACCGCCTGTACTGCGTGGACGCATTAACAGCACTGCCCCCGGCTATCACGTTGGCAATTTAGACAACAAAGACCTGGTCGAGGGCACGACGCTCTTTATGCCTGTCCACGTGGACGGAGCCCTGCTTTCCATCGGTGACGGCCATGCGGCTCAGGGTGACGGCGAAGTGACAGGTACCGCGATTGAAGCGTCTCTATACGGAACAATTGAAGTGATCCTACACAAGGACCGCACACTCCAGTGGCCTCGGGCGGAGACACCGACGCATTACATATCTATGGGGCTAGATCCTGATCTTGATGAGGCAGCTCGGATGGCCACACGTGAAATGGTCAGGTTTCTTGTGGAGGATAAGGGCATGGAACCAGGAGATGCCTACATCCTGTGCTCAGTTGCGCTCAATCTACGCATCACCCAGCTCGTCGATGGCACGAAAGGTGTCCACGGGATGTTATCGAAGGACCTATTCCGCTAGCGGAGCTACTCCCACTCTTTTGGAATAGTCTCGACGCTACCTCTCAAACACTAGAAAAGCCTTGTCCGCGAGTATTGCCCTCGAACAAGGCTTTTCTAGCACATTTTTTCGTTAAGACAGTGAGACGTCACTCACCTCTGTGCCTAGTCGTCCCCAGCTGCCATAAGGCCTTTGTACAAGACAAGGCAGACCTGCATAATTGCAACACCGGCGATGACGACAGCGAACTGACTTAGGATGCCATTCACATACTCACCAGCCACTGGAATTACATCCAGGTTATCTGCGATCGTTGGCAGGTACACAGCCAGTACGTACATAGCTACCCGAGTGGCTACGTCTTCAATCGGATTCGTGAATCCCATGACGAGACCAAGCACCACTAGAACGAGTGCGTAGTACCCAAACGCATCCGGGGCAAACGTTGCTGCCGCCGCAACAACCACTGACCCCCACATTAGACCTTTCTGCATATGACGACCCCTTATTGATGTTTCGCAACAAATGACTGAACTACAGCGTGAGCACGACCCCTTGTATATAAGTCACTCAGGGACTCCCGTAAAATCGAGCGCCTGGACCCGATGACTTTCGCTGTCTGTTACGTAGACGATTTCATCATGAACGTACACGCCGTGGGGACCATCCAAGGTTGAACTGCTATAGTAAGTCCGGCAACTGCTATCAGGAGATGTGAGCCTTGAAATCTGCGACGGTTCTGTTGCGTATTTTTGCTGGACCTAATGGTAGGATACGTCTTGGATGGCGTCTTATCCTCTTCCTGATCCTCACTGTCTCAATAGCTATTCCTATCACCCTCGTTCTCCCCACCGATCTCGGTGCATCAGTGGGATCCTTATTGGGTGCTATTTTGGCAGGATGGTGGTTGCTGACCCTTGATAAGCGGGGTTTCGCATCACTCGGCTTCTATTTTTCCAGTGATGCAATAAGGGAGTCAGTTCGAGGTGTAGCACTTGGGATTGGAATAGGGGTGGTTGTAATCACCGCGATATACTTTCTCGGGGGCATAAGGTGGACTTCAGAAAGCGGAACTATTTCTGGGTGGCTACTAGGAGCATTTTCAGCTCTGGCTTTCTTCACGATCCCAGCCGCATCAGAAGAGGCATTCGTTAGGGGCTACCCCTTTCAGGCGGTAGTCGAGTCTTGGGGCATTGGGGCTGCAATCACCATAACTGCTATAATTTTTGGAGCGCTTCACTTCTCGAATCCCGACGCTGGATGGGTGCCGCTCATCAATGTCACATTGGCTGGTGTGTTGCTCGCGGTGGTGTACCTCAAAACACTCAGCCTATGGTGGGCTACAGGCGTGCACCTAGGATGGAACTGGACCCTGGGTTATCTAGCAGATGTACCTGTCAGTGGATTGGAGTTGGTGGACGCACCTTACTATGAAGGTCACCCTGTTGGTCCAGAATGGCTGAGTGGAGGAGGGTTTGGACCCGAAGCCAGCTTGATCGCTGCCTTGGTGCTTTTGTTAGCATCCATTGCCCTATGGTCGGGCCCGTGGCTTCGCCCCGGACCCACCGCAGAGTCATCAAATTCACTGGCCCACTCTAGAATGAGGCAAAGGGGGAACAAGTGACGTGGGAAATAGGCTTCGTACTGGGCCTGACACTCGTTGCAGTGGTGCTGTTTGTCACTGAGAAGTTCTCCACAGATGTCGTGGCAGTCTTAGTAATGATCGTGCTTCTCGTCTCCGGGATTCTCACACCGGCCGAGGGCTTCAATGGTTTCGCCAATCCCGCAACCATCACGGTTGGGGCGATGTTCGTGCTCAGTGCCGGACTGTTCCGTGCTGGCGCGGTAAACTTCCTAGGTAGAGCACTTCGCAGACTGGCTCGACGCAGTTCTACGCGGATGCTGTTGGTGATGATGTTGGGTGTGGGCGCACTCTCGTTGTTCCTGAATAACACGGCTACGGTGGCAATCCTGATCCCCGTCATCATGGTGGTTGCTCAGCGGGTAAGTACCAGCCCCTCCAAGCTTCTAATGCCCCTCTCATTCGCTTCCATGTTTGGGGGTATGTGCACGGTTCTCGGGACCTCGACCAACATCCTGGCAAGTTCAATGGCCCAAACCGCGGGGCTTGAACCGTTCGGTATGTTCGAGTTCAGCAAGCTGGGCCTGATTTTCTTTGCCGTAGGGGTCATCTACATGATGACCGTCGGTAGAAAAATCATTCCAGAGCATCGAACGGCAGGAGATCTCACAAAAACCTTCGGTCTGGGCGACTACCTGACAGAACTCCAGTTGCATGAGGAATCCCCGTTGGTCGGCCAGTCGCTGGTATCAGCTCCACTCCTTGAAGAGTTCGACATCGAAGTTCTCCAGATCATAAGAGGTAAGGACACCCTTCGCCCGACTCCTAGAACCATACTGCGCGCACATGATCTTCTTCGAATCAAGGGAGATCTTCGAACAATCAATGAGCTAAAGGAGCGAGCGCAAGCCACATTGGGAATGCACATGAAGTGGCGAGACAGGGACCTAGAATCCAAAGACAGTAAGCTCGTTGAGGCGATAGTCGGTCCTAGTTCACCGCTTGCTGGGCGCTCCCTAGTCGAGTCGAATCCACGAAAGAACTACGGAGTCTCTGTGCTTGCTATCCGCCACCACGGAGCACTGACGCATGGCGAGTTACAGAACATCAAATTGATGTCGGGAGATACGCTGCTGATTGAGGTACCGAACTCCCGGATTGCTTATCTCATCCAGCAGCGTGTGTTCTTGCTCGCTTCTAGCGCCGGGATCCCTCGTTTCGACGGGGCTAAAGCTGCTAAAGGACTCGTTATTATAGTCTCAGTCGTGGTAAGCGCAGCGTTCGGGTGGCTGTCTATTGCGAGTGCAGCGGCCACGGGCGCTCTGCTGATAGTGCTGAGCCGATGTATTTCGATGGAAGAAGCTTATGCGGCCATCGAGTGGAATGTGCTTTTCCTACTAGCTGGCATGCTTGCATTGAGCGTCGCAATGGAAAAAACCGGTACTTCGGCGATGTTGGCGGCAGGAATCATTGACGTATTCGGGACAATGGGACCCACTGTGCTAGTTGCAGCATTTTTTGGCATAACCATGGTGCTCACAGCGGTGATGTCGAACCAAGCGACGGTTGCACTATTGATCCCGGTCGCTATCACTACAGCGTATTCGCTCGACGCGAATCCGCGAACCTTTATGTTCGCAGTCATGTTTGCAGCGTCGTCGAGCTTTATGACACCCGTTGGGTACCAAACGAACACGATGATCTATGGACCCGGCCAGTACCGGTTCATGGATTTCATTCGTGTGGGTACACCACTCACCCTCATATTTTGGGTCTTAGGCACCCTCTTGATTCCCTGGTTCTGGCCACTCTAGGCTGAGAGATAGTGGCCGATATCGGGTCAAGGATAGTGAAATCTACTGAATAAAACCGTCAGGCTCGTGCACGTCCGCGTCCAGATCATCCAGCTTCTTTTGCATGAAAATCCGAGCATCTTGGATCGCCTGATTATAAATCGCCGGACCAACCACTGAGAGAAAGAAGTCGAGCAACTGTTCAGCCCGAAACGCGGAAAGATCTTCCTCGAAAGTCTCTAGAAAGAAGTCCTGAACACCCGAGACCAGGCTCTCTCTGCGTACCTCGTCCATTTCAATCGCCAACATGCCTCCTCATTAGTCTGCCACATGCTGGGCGCAGTCACACCATCCAGAAGGTCTGCTTCATCAGCCAGCACCAAGTCCATAACAGACACACGGCAAACCCCAGCAACACAATTAACTGCACCACCATCTGCGGCTCCGGGTATCGGTATTCACATAAGAACTAGATGTGATGCCTATTCGGATAGTTTGCCGTAAACAAACCCGCTCGCCCACCAAAAGAGAAGGTTCAACCCAGCCGTTATCAGAGCAGTAGTGAAGACCGTTCCTGCTACCATGACGAAGAGCACTTCAGTGGCCATGATCTCCGAGAAACCCAAGACCATTGCTACAGTCATTGCGCTTGCACCCGTGACCTGAATAACCGTGTCGTAAAAAAGTGTTAGGAGTATTACGTAGACTGGCACCGTGATTGAACCTAGGACATCCAAGCTACCGTCACCGGCGAACCCCAGCTCCATCAACCAGTCACCCGCCGAAAACATGAGGACATACCAGATGAAGAGGTTTACCCCTATGACACCAAGGATAGGTTTCATTCTGTCTGTCATAAAACGAACTCCCTGAAGGTGAACAACTGCAGGTGTTTCACGCCCCGAGAATGCCACCGACCTCAAAAGATCCGCAACTCAGCGGGGGGTGCAGGACAACGGAGAACTCCATCTCCACTCTCGATATGGCCATACCCTATCCGATTTCACTCCACCCTTCGAAGTTACTTTCCATATCGGACGCTCAAAACAGCGTTCGTAAGTGTCCCGAGAGAAGAGCTGATGGCTATCAACGAAGAGCTTACAAACTTTCTGAGGGAGGGCCTGGAGCGTGGCCTGCCACGCGAACAGCTCGAGGAGACTCTCCTAGAGGCCGGCTGGCCCCGCGATCAAGTTCGAAGCGCCCTAGGAGAATTCGCCGACATCACGTTTCCGATTCCGGTTCCGCGCCCCAAGCCGTACCTCTTTGCCCGCGAGGCCTTTGTCTATCTGGTTCTCTTCAGCACGCTGTACGTGAGTGCCTTCACTCTGGGCACCCTGCTATTCCAGTTTATCGATCAAGCTTTCCCAGACCCCTCCGTAGATCCGGCATTCGCATTAGAGGAAAGACGAGAGGCGATCCGGTGGTCGATCTCGTTACTCGTCGTGGCGTTCCCCGTCTTCGTCTTTGTCTCACGGACAAACGAGCGCGCCATTCGACAGGATCCGAGACGTCGACTCTCCAAGGTGCGGCGGTGGCTGACTTATCTCACACTTTTCGTGGCAGCAAGCATCCTGATCGGTACCATGACGAGCATTGTCTACAACCTCCTCAGCGGTGAGATCACAACTCGCTTCGTTCTGAGAGTCCTCACGGTCGGAGCCATCGTCGGATCCGTATTCAGATACTTCCTGCAAGACCTCCGGAAGGAGGAGGTCGCTGAATGAAACTCTCGTCTGGATCTGTGTTGTTTGGAGCTTCGGTGATAACGGTCATCACGGCGGTGGGGGTCGGCCTCTTCATCCTCGGATCACCAATGGAGGAACGAGCACGTCGGGTCGATAATCGAAGGGTAGAGGACCTACAGGGGATAGTGGCTGCTACGGATCTCTACTGGACACGGCATTCCCGTTTACCCATATCGATGGATGAGCTGACGGCAGAGCCCGGAGTAAGGATTAAAACCGCTGATCCTGAGAACTCAGAGACGTACGGCTATCAAGCTGTAGACAGTATCCACTACCAGGTGTGTGCAAACTTCGAGCGGGCGTCTGGTGAGACTTCAAGCAACTCGGCAAGGAATCTATGGGCCCATAATTCTGGACCTCAGTGTTTTCAATTCGAGGCCGAAGAAATCGTGCGCAACAGCAACTGAAGCAGTGCCCTGAACCGTATCCTTAATCTGCAAAGTTAGGATTAGCGTTTCATGCCCTAGGTTTGCGACGATTCCGCCGGAGAACCGCAACTTAGTCGGACACCTGACGATTTAAAGAAACCTCTTAAAATGAACCCTCAATCAGGGTTCTTGGTTTAACCATCCTTGGCGTATACTTTCGAAGTACGGGAAACGATTTTCGGGTAACCTCATCTGTGAAGGAGAGATCCATGGGTGTGAAGCGACCTAATCGCAGGGATTTCCTCAAACGCGGCGCCGCGTTAGCCGGTGGTGTGACGTTGGGCGCGGCAGAGCCTGTGATCCGCAAAGCAGCAGCATCGGCACAGTCTATCGAGGAACAGTCGCAAGAAGTTCCCTCACAAGAGGTCCAGGACTGGTCGAGTGACGAACTGGTCGCCTATGGAGAGCGCTCCCAGCACGTGACGTCGGTACGGGAGCCGGTCAACGGCAGGCCATCGCCCGACGACTTCGATCTCGTCTTTCACATAGGGACTCCGCTCGAGGAGCAGGTGGGGGCGATCACACCGTCTTCACTCTTCTATTTCGGGACCACACGTGGCTCAATCGTTCCGACCATCGATCCCGCGGAGCATCGCCTCATGATCCACGGCTTGGTGGACCGTGAGCTGATCTTCACCATGGATGAGTTGAAGCGTTTTCCTTCCGTGACCCGCCTTCACTTCATCGAGTGCGCGGGGAACGGCTCGAGTCCCCGGCACGGGAGAC
>Ga0257113_1000420_pt1 | contig 14039 bp, 9 predicted proteins | sample LP_taG_4_FD_191568 | JGI IMG/M metagenome (GOLD analysis project Ga0257113, IMG submission 191568) | Marine microbial communities from Northeast Subartic Pacific Ocean, Canada - LP_J_2015_P26_2000m | ecosystem: Environmental > Aquatic > Marine > Oceanic | place: Canada: Northeast Subartic Pacific... | reverse complement strand
GCCTTCGAGATTGGAAATCGCAGCATCGAATCAGCAGCTATTAGCCAAGCAGCACTGCACGTAGGTCCTGCTGCTGATGGGCGAAACCGGGAAATTCCGTTGCTCGTTTGTCATGGTGCCACTGAAGGTCCCATCCTATGGATCAACGGGGCGACACACGGTGATGAGCCGGAGGGGGCTTTCTCAATCTTTCGCCTCTTTGATCAACTGGATCCCTCAGTGATCTCAGGGACAGTCGTCGGCGTTCCAGCCATGAACGTACCAGCTTTCGAAGCAGGCAAACGCGGTGATCCTCTGGATTCATTCACCTACGATATGAATCGGATATACCCGGGAAGCCTTGATGGCTATCCGACCGAACGCGCAGCATGGGCACATTGGATCGCCATGAAAGATGCTTGTGACCTGCAGATCGCGATTCACTCAGGGGGAGAGCATTCATACCTTGCGCATATGATTTTTGCAGCGGACAACCCTCAGAGCATGGAACTTGCTGCCGCCATGGGTGCGCCCTGGGATCTGGTTTTTCGCAGTGGGGTCGGTGGCAACAATCCTGCCTCGAAAATGGCGGAACTCAGAAAAGCGGGCATCACCGTAGAACTAGGAGGCAACTGCCGAACACTCACGGGCGATTTCCATGCAGTCGCTGATGACCTAGCGACCAGTTATCTGAACGTCATGCGCCATTATGGTATGGTTTCCGGGGACGCTGAGTATGCGCCTGAATGGAGAATGGGTCATCAGCAGGCCCTGCTGGCGCCGGCGTCAGGCATGTGGGTTGGTAACCAGGAGTTGGTTTTCGAGAAACCGATCATAAGGGACACACCTCTGGGGAAGATTTATAATCTCTATGGTGAAGTGTGCGCCGAGGTTGTGGCACCAGAAGATGGTGTGGTATTCGGCCTGCGTTCGAGACCCGCAGTACTTGAGGGAGAATGGTGCTGCTTCTATGGCATCATTGACGAGGTGTGTAATGATCTGATACCGAGGCGGGTTTAGTCCGACCGACGGTAACATCGGCTCCTTCCAAGGGAGGTAGGGATGACAGTCACTCGTCGACAGTTCACCAAGGTAGCGGGTATAGGCGCTGCCGGCTTGGCTATGGTATGGCAACAGGCCTGTGCTCAGGTCGCTGAAACAGGTGAGGTCTCAACGGAAACACTACGTACGCTGCTTGATGCGCAGGGGTCGCGCGGCATCTACGAACGCGAAGAGGAGTTCGAACGACTGCGTCGAGCGGTCGCGAATAGCATTCAGATTTCGAACGAGTTGCGAAGCTTTCCGCTAAATGATGACGAGCAGCCGCTCACGATTTTTCGGCGAGGCTGACTTATGCAGGAATCCACTCATTTTCTAACGGTTCGAGAGTTGGCTGAGAGCCTGGCCTCTGGCGAAATGACGTCAGTTCAACTCACTCAGATGTACCTTGATCGAGCGGAAGAACTTGACCCACCTCCATTCGATCTTCCGAGCGAACCAAGATCTGACCATGAAGGACAGCTCTCCACTATGGTCACCATTGCTCGAGAGCATGCACTCGAGTCGGCAGAACAGGCAGATGCCGAGCTTCGTTCAGGTCGGCGACGCAGTATCCTGCACGGTATCCCCTATGGTGTGAAAGACCTTCTCGATACTGACGGGATTCGTACGACCTGGGGCTCTGGGATCTTCCGAGATCGAGTCCCTGAGCGAAATGCAGCTGTGATAGACAAGCTAGCAGAGGCCGGTGCTGTTCTCATGGCAAAGATGTCGCTCGGAGAGTTCGCCGGTGGAAACACCAGTTCCGCACTGAACCCCTGGAAACTAGATCGAACCAGCTTTGGTTCATCCAGTGGAACAGTATCGGCTGCGGTAGCTGGGCTGATTGGTTTCGGGATTGGAACAGAGACCGGTGGATCAATAGTCTTTCCTGGTTCAGCAGTCGGAGCCTCAGGCCTTCGCCCCACGTTCAGTCGTGTCAGCCGCTACGGCTGCATGGCTCTCTCATGGAGTCTCGACAAGATTGGTCCAGTTGGACGTTCCGCAGAGGATTGCGGGTACATCCTCCAGGAGATTAACGGTCCAGACATCCGCGATAACTCGTCAACGGACCGCCCGTTCGCCTTCCATCCAGACCCAGGGAGCATGCGAGGCAAGCGACTGGGTGTGCACCGCAGAGAATTCCTGCTCACCCAGTCTGACCACAACCGCCAAGTCTTTCAGGAAGCACTCGATGTTTGGGCACGCATGGGTGTGATCGTCGAAGACATAGAACTCCCGTTATACCCGACTGGAGCACTCTTCACGACCATCGTTACGGTTGAGAGTGGCACGATATTCAAAGCCCTTTTCGACGATGGCCGAGCTTTAGGTATGTTCTCGTTCAATGAAGATCGAGCCGCTGGATGGATGGCCGGACGCATGATGCCGGCTGCGGACTATCTGACCGCCCAACGAATCCGGAGCCAACTTACCCGCGAGGCCGACGAGATCTTGTCTGGGTACGATGCGGTCATCGCCCCAACGTGGCCGAACGGGGCAGCACTTCGAGAGGTCAGTGATGGTTGGCCGATTCCCGCCCGCAATGAGTGGGAGCCACCTGAGGATTTTGATGCGAGTACACCTAGGCTCAACTACATCGCGAACCTCGTCGGACACCCGGGCCTAAATATTCCATGTGGTTTCGACCCAGACGGGCTACCACTCTGCCTCCAGATCGTTGGGTCGCCGTTCGACGATCAAGCTGTTCTAGATTTTGGGATGGCATTCCAACACGAGACTGATTGGCACCTCAGGCGGCCCCAATACCCATGGCGGGAGTAACAGCGACCGCCATTTGACTTCAGAGTGTTCAATTCAATTGGATTAAGGAGGATCCCTTGTCTGATATAAAGATCACCGTTCTTGAGACTGGCCCTTACAAGGTTGAAGGGGAGCCAGAGTTATACGATCACGAAGGCAGCTTGATTAAGACCCATGAGGGAAAACCATTTTTTCTTTGCAGGTGTGGTCAATCTGCCAACAAACCTTTTTGTGACGGGACCCATAACCAGATCTCATTCGTCTAGCTAACGCAGCAAGCTAAAGCTGTGATGTTGTGATTAGGTTTCTGTGAGTGAGGTTGAGCCTACGCTACAGGGATTCTCCTTTAGTATCACGAGAGGGCTTCCAGCACACGTTCGACGTCGGCGAGGTCATTATAGATCGACGGTGAGAAACGTATGTGATTCGCGTAGATACTTGCGTTGATACCAACGCTAGCTAGCTGCTCGCGAACCGCCGTCCCGTCGGCCATTGTGAAGGTGATGATGGGTGAAGTAGTACCTACTGGTGTGACACACTCAAAACCGAGACGGGGCATCTCCTCTCTTAGCAGCCTAAGTAGGGGTTGGCGATACGCTTCAATTTTCTCAACCCCGACTTCTCGAAGATATGGAATTGCTGTTCCTAGTGCCGCCCGAGCAGAGCCGGCCACACTTCCCACTTCGAAAAATGCGCTGGCAGTTTCACCCAACTCCCATGTAAACGGGGTCTCCGCCGGAGGATCGTAGGGCAAGAAGTGCGTTCCGTAACCACTCACCGAGCGGTAGCCGACCTGGGTCCGCTGGACCACGCGTCCCAAGAGATCCTCACGCACGTATAGAAAGCCGAGACCGAGGTCACTCATTAGCCACTTGAAGCCAGAGCAGGCACAGAAGTCTACACCGCTTTCTCGCACATCAATCGGGACGGCCCCTGCAGCTTGTATGATATCGGCGTATACATATGCTCCGTTGGAGTGCGCTAGGTCGCACACTGCCTTCAGGTCGTGCTGAAATCCGTTATACATGGTCACGAGCGAGATCTCGATTAACCGGGTATCTCGGTCCACAACGCGATCAAGGTCCCCTAGGTCAATCCGGCCATCGCGTGGCATCACGATGCGAAGGTCTAACCCTGCGGTTTGCTGGAGTGATTGTAGGTGAATGATCGAGCTCTCGAAGTGCAATGCATCCGTGACCACGTTTCCTCCTGAGCGCGGGATGTCTAGCCCGTGTACGATGAGGATCTCACCCGTTGTCGTGTTAGGTATGTAGCTGATCTCTGAAGTGTTAGCGTTGATCAAGGCCGCAAAATCTGCCTTCACATTAATGTCGAAGTCGGGATCGGCACTCGTTTGGGTTGTGAAACCACCGCGCCTGTCGTTGTAATCACGCACTGCATCTCGAACGTCGTTGGGCATGGGGTGCATGTAGGCACCGTTCAAGTATGTGACTCCCTCTGGAATCGTGAAGTCGTTCTTGCGAGGAAAAGATGCCTGCGCTGCGCCGACCCAAATCTGCTCCTCCGACCGCGGGATGACCCCCGGTACCACTGCGGCGACCGCTAATCCGCTGGCTCGGGTGATAAGATCACGCCGGCTAATGCTTTGCCCACCATCATAAACAGTATGACCCACGACTCGACCCTCCGTCTTATTTACCAGCTGTAGAAAGCTGCTCAGTTATTCGTGACCGAACTGGTGGAGCGTACTCCTCGGTCATCAGACCGACAAGCAGGTATGCCAACTCTCGACCCTTATTCTAGAAGTAGGTCTCCACCTTAGGTTCTCGCTGTTTGTTTCTGGCAAGGCGTACTTTGGCGCCACCCAGGGTTGTCGTCAGTATGGCAGAAGGTAGAGTACGATTGCTACGAACGGTGTGAGCAACAGCATCATGGTGATCGCATAGCCGAACATGTCACGAGCGCGAAGTCCCGTGATCGCCAGAAGAGGGATTGCCCAGAACGGATTCAAGAGATTTGTGTGGGCGTCTCCTACTGCGTAGGCCGCGATAGTCTGTCCGTGGGGGATGCCCAATTCGGCACCTGCAAGCATCATTGGACCACCGATAATGGCCCACTCACCACCTGCAGACGGGACGAACACATTAAGAATGCCGCCGGTGATCCAGGCGGTAACGGCGAAGGTTTCAGTTGTTGCGATTGAGAGCAGAGATTCAGTCATAGTGTCGACGAGCCCAGTTCCCGTCATGATCCCTATGATACCTGCATAGAAAGGGAACAGCAGGATAACGCCTGCGCTTCCCTTAACCGCGTCCTGGAATTCCTTCAGGTATCTGGATGGGCTGTTGTACAGGAGCAGGCCGATCATCAAGAACCCGAAATTGAAAACATTCAAGTCTAGAGCTCCAAGACCCTGGGTTAGGAACGCTTCTATGAAGAGATAGACTCCGATTAAGGCGATCAATCCACCGAGGACCCTGCTGTTATCGATCCGGTCAGCCAGAGTCGGATTCACAGCAGGATGTGCAGGTTCAGTGGAGCTGCTGACTACTACTTCTCCGAGATCGACATAGCGAGCAATCCCTCTACAGTTCTCCTCAGGTGGTGAGAGCAGATAGAGCATGATGGAAGCGAAAATGAGAGCTAAGATTGTCAGGATGAGCGAGTAGGGATGGAAAACCCATTCTGTTGCAGGAATAACTCTGTCCACGATCCCTTGCTCCATAAAGACATTTCCATCCGTCGCCTGAAGCAGTCCCGCGGAGCTAGAGAGCCCCCATCCCCAGGTGAGGCTCATGCCCATGTAGCCGGCCACTGCCAGAAGGGGATAGTGCACAGCCATACCTTCCTTGGCCGCAAGTTTGCCCATCTCTCGGGCGAGTATTGCGCCAAAGATCAGCCCCAGCCCCCAGGAGATCCATCCGGTCAACATCGACCCGAGACCGACCAATACCACTGCTTGGCGGCCATTCTTAGGAAGTCGGACAAGGCGTAGGATGCCTGCATGCACTCTTGGGTGGTACGCGACCACGCATCCTGTGACTAGGATGATCACCATTTGCATAGCGAACTGAAGTAGAGACCAAAAGCCTCCATACCAAGAGCGTGCGATCTCAGGCACACTTACTCCTTCAGAGATGATCGCTGCGATTGCAGCTACGTATGTGAGCAGAATTGCAAACAGAAACGGGCTTGGCATCCAACGCTCCACCCGATCGGCGATGGCTTCACCGAATCGCTGCATCGGTGTGAGGTCAGGCTCCTTGTCGGCATGCTTAGTTGCGATACTTGAATCCGATGCCGGTTCATTTTGCATATCGTATCGTCCCTTTGAAGAGGTGCTTACTCAGGGGATGTCATCGGTGCTCATAGTTGAACAAGCCGATGGTCAGTAGAGAGTTTTACTTGCTGAAGCGCTTAAGCGGCTGGCAGTTGATATCGTCCTAAGGGTAGGCAAGGGCAATACAACTGGAGGTGAGCACGAGAATTATGGAAACGAGACTCAGTATCTCGGGGTCCTGCCAATCAATGGCTTTCGTTGGTTTGTAGTACTTCCCCACTCGTCTCTATTGACTCCAGAACCTGGACAGTAATCTCCAGTGTCGAGGAAGTGTGTATGTAGGCACTCAAGCGTCGAGCCAAGACTGATCAAGAGCGCCTCGGTTTCTGGAAATGCGAATCGCGTAAAGAATCCTGCACGGCCTCCTCGAGCCATGTCCGCAGTTGACTGTCCAAGGCGAGTTATAGCCAAGACATCTGCTCCCTGTGATACGAGATAGAGTATCATCTCGTTGTCCCCTCTCGAAGCTGCATAGTGCAGGGGTGTATAGCCCCACGAGTCTGCGAGATTTACATCGGCGCCATGTTCCTCAACCAGGTACTTGACTGTAGGCAGAAACTGGTTGGGTACATTTCTTACACTGAAAGCGCCTAGCCCTAGGTACCCGCCTCCAGCCGCAGCATGGATCGGATGTGCATTATCTGCCCCATAAGGAATCGGGGTTATCCCAGAATCTTCCTGCTGCCGTCCATCCTCCTGCCTACGCTCACGCATGCCTACTTCAGGCCACCATGTTGGAATGTTTGGGTCCGCTCCGTGATCAGCTAGGAGCCGGAGTGCTCCAAGATCTTGAGCAAAGGCAGCGCGCCAAAACGGAGTAGCACCTGTAAGGTCTATCCCCATCTTTGTTAAACCATACTCCCAATACCATAGATGTGTATTCAGCTGAACATTGGGATTTGCTCCTGCCTCAAGAAGCGTCCTGAGGACGTCCAAGTACTCGGCCTGCTGAATATCCTGTGCACGAGGCTGTGGATAATTTGACTTCGGTGCCCACTCTGTTTGGAGCACGGCGAAGAGCGGAGTAACCCCGTCAGTGGAAGCTGCAAGATCAGGGTCGGCACCCCACTCTAGTAGCAAGAGAGCCAGGTCGAATTGCCCATTGAGCACTGCCATCAGTAGTGGGCTGGTTCGATCGCCACCACTTACCTGGTTGACGTCTGCACCTCCTTCCAGGAGTGCTAGCGCCGTCTCCAAGTGGCCTTCACGAGCCGCATGCAGTAGCGCTGTCATACCCCCAGTCATACCGACCAAAGTCTCCCTGTACGGGGGACGCTTCACATCTGGTCCACCGGGGTAATCTGGCCTAAGAGATATGAGATCATCTGGATCTCGGTCCTCCGAGTTGTGGCTGGATCTAAGGAATTCCCTCTGAGAGCTCACAGCTTCCTGAACCTGGCTAGAGCTTGGCTCCCAATTCCTGTCTGCCTCTCTACTCTCTTGGAACGAAGAGATTGCATCTCGGAAACGCCGGTTAGCTTCCCTGTCTAGCAGCAGGTTCCGAATAACATCAACAACCTCTGTCTTAATGGAGGGGTTGGCATCATGCTCGAGTAGCGTGGTCACTGACGCCGCTCGATTATACGCTGCCGCAAAAATTAATGGCGTCTGTCCAGAAGACGCCTCTGTCGCGTTCGCGTCAGCGCCATGCTCGAGTAGCGCTGCGACCGCATCCGCTCCCCCTATGGCGGCAGCTGCAAGGTGCAGAGGTGTCACTCCACTAGTAGTAGTGGTTGCGTTCGGGTTGCCTCCTGCCTTGAGAAGCAGACGTGTGACTACGCCATGTCCACTCCGACTGGCCAGGTGGAGTGGTGTATATTCCCCGATTCTTGTTTTCGTATCTAGTGCTGCACCAGATGAGATCAATAGCTCGATCACCTTCTGATGACCCCGCTCTGCAGCCCAGTGCAAAGCCGTCATGCCATCTCCGGCAGCTGCATTCGGGTCTGCACCCTGTTTGAGTAGGGATTCAACCGTGCCTACATCCCCTTGTTGTGCGGCGTTAATGAGCGGCACGTCCGACGGGAATGTAGCTGCCGATAAGAGACCCACTACAAACAGAGTTCCAGGCAGATTCAATCGCATACGGGTACTCATAACCCCCTCTGACTAGCTTCAGAGGTGACTCCCCGTGGGAAGACCAGTGGGAATTCCGCCGTACTATCTCCAAAAGCCCTCATATCGTCGTGCCCAATCCCCTGCAGAAGGCTCAGCAAGACGTTAGCCATTGGTGTGCCTTCGGGTGTTTTCAAATGGAGATTTCCTTCGAGTGCGCCGTTAGCGTGACCCATCAGGATGAGTGGGCAGCGGCGATGATTATGGAGGTTTGGATCTCCCATGGGGGACCCCCATATGATTGCTGTTTTTTCGAGTAATGAAGTACCACCTTCCATTGTGTTCTTCATTTTCTCGAGGAAGTAGCCTACCTGGCTTAGCCGGTAGGTATTGATCTTGTTGAAGTCGATGATATCCGCAGGGACATTCCCGTGGTGCGATGCCCCGTGGTGTGACTTCGTTGTCCCACTTGTAGGGAAGCTGCGGTTCGATTGGTCAAACCCTGTCTTGAACGTGATGACTCTGGTCAGGTCAGCTTGCAGCGCAAGCAGCTGGAGGTCGAACATCAACTTCATGTGCTCTTCCCAAGAATCTGGGACTCCTGAGGGAGCTTCGGGCATATCCCGTTCCTCCCCGCTTGTATTTCTCTCCTCAACCAGCTGAATCCGACGCTCGATCTCTCGGATGTGATCTAGGTATTCATCCATCGCTAGACGATCTGCTGCGCCCAGTTCCCTTCTAAGCCGGGCTATTTCAGTCGCGATCCAATCAATCATGCTGCGATCCGTCCGCCGACGGGCAGCTCGGTCTTCCGGTGTATCACCTGCTCCAAAGAGACGCTCGAAAACTACTCGTGGCTCACGAATCGCAGGGAGCGGTTGGTTGGGTGAGGCCCAAGAAAGCGAGGTTGTGTATGCACAGTGATAGTTGTAAGCACAACCGCCACCTCTATCGATTGATTCGGTACAGAGTTCAAGTGATGGCAGCGCCGTATCCCGGCCGAAGCGACGAGCATGCAATTGATCGACTGAGGTTCCGAGATAAAGGTCCGAGCCCTGGGTTTGCTTGGGGTGGGCCTGTGTCAGGAATACCGCTGTTGAGCGGTCATGATCTCCCCCGATCTCCTCTGCTCGGTATGGCTCTGCCATGCGACAGTCCGTATTGCTGACGATCGTTAGGTAGTCTCGAAACTCTTCGAGAGGTGCTAACTGACTCGTCGGCAGGAAATCAAAATCACGACCTGTTTTGGCAGGAGCAAATAGATGCTGAGCATCTCCCCAGGTACTGCCACCTGCACTGCCCATTGATTCTTCAATACAGACCAGTCGCGTGTAGCCCGTATCAGCGGCTAAATCTCGCCACGGTCGCCCGGCTGGGACCATGGCGTCCAAGAATGGCAGAGCGACTGTCACGCCCATACCTCGAACGAAAGACCGGCGGGAAATGTGCTTTCCAGTAATGAATTCCATTTTGTTACATCCCCGAGTCGTGTTGTGCTTCGTCTGTCGTCTGTGATCGCATCATTTGGAAGGGAACACTCTCCACAACACCCCTAATGAATGATGAGATGCGATAGCTATTAGCCTCAGCTTCCTGGACAATCAACCGAACAGATGGTTGATCATAGTATTCTACCCTTCGGCCTATCGCATAGGCTAGTAAATTTGAGGCAAAGTTGCGTGCCAACGGGATTGGGCGCTTCAAAAGTACATTCGTGAGTTCGCTAGGCGTGTTTACTGAACTGCCATCGTAAAATGTGCCCCGGGTGTCCAGCGGCATCCCATTCTCACGGATCCGCCATCTACCTGTGACGTCAAAATTATCCAGTGCTAGGCCTATAGGATCCATAAAACGGTGGCAAGCGTTGCACGTTGGGTTGGCTCGATGCAGTTCCATACGTTCCCGCGTTGTCAGTTGCCGACCGTCAGACGAACTCTCCGTCTGGTCGAATGCTGGGATATCCGGAGGAGGAGGAGGAGGGGGGGCACCCATGAGTACTTCCATGACCCATTTTCCCCTAAGAACGGGGGAGGTTCGGTCGGACATAGAAGTCAAAAGGAGTACACTCCCGTGTCCCAAAAGCCCTCGACGTGTCTCATCTGGGTACCTGACCCGCCGAAACTGCGAACCAGAAACCCCTGGAATTCCATAGTGTCGGGCAAGGCTTTCGTTGACGAAGGTATAATCGGCATTCAAGAGTTCGAGAAGACTCCGGTCCTCTCTTACCAAGTTGTAGAAAAACAGCTCCGTCTCCCGAACCATCGCTTGGCCAAGTTGGCGGTTGAAGTCCGGGTAGAAGTAAGGTTCTGGCTGGTTCTTAGCTGCATCCTGAAGCCGTAGCCACTGATGGGCAAAGCGCGTGGCGAGGGCTTCAGAACGTGGGTCGGTTAACATCCTCGCCACCTGTGCAGCCAGCACTGGGGCTTCTGAGAGTTGTTCCTGCGCTGCCAACTCGAGCAGTTCTTGATCCGGGGATGTGCCCCACAAGAAAAATGATAAGCGGGAAGCCAGGTCGAAATCTCCCAAGCGGTAATTTTCTCCGGAAACAGCCTGATTCGGTTCTCGTTCGAGGCGTAAGAGGAAGGCAGGACTGGCCAGGATCGCCTGGAGTGCTGTTCGTATCCCAAGTTCAAAACCGCCTTCTAAAGCAGCACTCGTATAGAAGGATATCGGGCCCTCCAGGTCTGCTGCCGTAGCGGGTCGTCGGTACGCTTCGCTTGCCAACTTCGATATGATTGATTCAGCACACGGTCGTTCTTCATCGGGTGAGGTTGGGCGACAAATGAAGATTTTTTCGCGACTAGGAGTTTCGGATATTCCTCTGGAATTATTAGGTCCCGTGATCATCAGGTCGGTCAGGTGTACCAGTGCTGTGATTCCGTAGTTCGCCCACTGCTGAGCATCTTCACCCCCAACGAATGACCATGCGTGAGGACTTAGCCGGTCCTCGTACGGTCCCTCTATTCTGCGGATGAATGCTACTGCGACTTTGTGTTGACCCGCCGGTACGAAGATGGGTTCAGTCTCGATCGAGGCGCTTGAGCTTCCATTATTTTCTAGCCCCAGGAGTGCAACCCCTTCGCCGTCAATCGAGAAATCAAGATCCTCTATCCCCATGCCTCTACCAAATAGAGTCTGCACCGAGAACACGTATTCACCATCCGCTGGGAAATCATGAGTCACCACGATCCCACCTCTTGTACCGAATGGCGCTCCCTCAAGTTGATCCCAAGCGTGCTGGGATAGTTCTATCGGATTTGTATACTTCACACTTGAGGGCAGGGCGTCTGGTGTCCCGATTGCCAGCCTACTGATCTCTGTCGCAGCCCTCAAGTATGCCTCGAGCAGGGTAGTCGAAAGTCCTTGGGCCGCCGACATATTATCGAAGTTTCCAAGGTACGTATCCGCTGGTAACCAACGGCCGGCATCTACATTCAGAGCCAAGAGGTCTCGGATCACACGCTCATATTCAGCCCGGTTTAATCTTTGAAATCTGCGGGCACCTGGATTTGGCCGGGCAGCAGCAGCAGCGTCGATCACCTTTTCAAGAGTCTGGACGAGTGAGAGGAGTGTATCACCTTCTGGTCGACGAGCTCCGGGAGGAGGCATCAGCCCCGCTCTAAGCTTCATGATCATCTTCTCCGCGGTCTCTGCCTGCTGGTCAGCCACTTCAACCGCAAAGGTTTCGAGTGAGAGGTTGCCTCTAAGCCTTTGTTCATTGTGACAACGCACGCAGTACTGCTGCACAACATCCGTCAATTCTGGATTCGACGGGTGAGTGAACGAGTGTTCTGTAGCGACCTCTAAAGAAGGTAGATTGGTGCCATCGGGGTGGCTTCCGATCGTCAGCCAAATACCCAGTGCAGCAGCACCGAGAGCTAGTGTCTTCATGCTCTATCCTCCTGAGGGTAGAGGTACCTTAGTGCGCCAACTAACCCTCCCCCATGATCAACACTAAAAAATGTAAGGAACTCAGCGGCACCGAGCCACGGTTTAGTGGACTTTCAGCGGATAAGCTTAGATCTCAATTTCGAGGCCAGCAGATCAAACCCCGATCTAGTAGATCATCAATTTCTTCTCGGATTTGTGAACTAAAGTATCCTCCAGTAGAGGGCTTCTTGTTGAAGAGTACCACGTAGTTGACCCCATCACCTCGTTGCCGGGCGAGCGTGTTTGTACCCGATAGGCTGCCGGTATGGTTTCGTCGCCACGTGGAGCTCTCAGTTCCAGTTCGTAGGACACCTATATCGTCTCCCGAAACCTGGTAGATATCCAGGAACTCCAGAATTGCCCTAGTCGACGCCACCAATCCACCAAACGAAATCATGCTTTCAAGATCCCAGCCTCCGTATGGAGTCTTCACCTGTGGCCCGGAGGGATCGAATACGTTCTTACTCATAGCCTCAGAGTCATACCAGGGTTCGCGAGAACTTTGATCCTCAGGGAATGTTCTTCCTTGGATAAGCTCTCCACGTACGACTCCGATTGGATCGAACACATTCTCCAGCACGTAGGTTAGGTGATCCATGCCAGACACCTCTTCAACTACTAGCCCGAGTACTAGGTAGCCGATATTTGAGTATGCTCTCTCTGACCCCGGCTGAAATTGGAGTGGTTGGCCTAATACATATCGAGCCGTATTAACCCTTCCTGGGGGACTCGGGACCTCCATAGCTTCAGCGATACGGATTTCTCTGAATGCTAGATCACCCACCACGTCGCGATCCCAACCACCACGATGGAGCAAGAGGTGGCGAACTGTCACTTGCGACAAAAGCGTGTCACCCAAGGATCGGAAGGGTTCAAGACTTAGAATGCCCCCTTCAGGTTGGCCGAGATCGAAGACGTAATCATCCAAGTCCAAAAGTTCTTCATTTTCTAGCTTTCTAATTGCAGCTCCTGTAATGGGCTTGGTGACGCTTGCCAAGCGCATCATTACATCCTGGGGTAGGACGGTTTGTTGGGCCTCGTCCTTCCAGCCGAAACTCTTCTCATAGACAATCCTACTATTCTTCATCACCCCGAGAGCGCCAGCGTTGATATTTCTCGGGGACATGAATTGAACCATGATCGAGTCAAAATGCTCAAAGTTTGGACAAAGATCGGTCGCTGTTGCAGGCGCAGATGGGCCGGTGCACCGGCTCAGGGCTAGGACTACAAGCACAGGTAGTAGAATTTTCAGAGAGCTATGACTCATATGCCGGACTCCCAGAAGTCCGAGATAGATCTAATTTTATCTACTTTAGATTCGTTCAGAACGCTTTTTCAGTCCAGATTCAATCCTGGATCTACGAAGGAAATGGTGCTGTGACCAGTTCGGTAAAGAAGATCGTATTAGGCGGTTTTATGACCGGGCTTGGTACGGGTCTCAGTTGGTCAGTCTTTGTGGAGTTGGTCTCTCTTGATCACTTGTTCAGTGGCCCGGAGGCGGTGTTGTCCCTAATCCTGCCATTACTGGTGAGCTTGGCTGCTTGGAAAAGGGTAGGGGTTCAGCGGCGGGTTCTTTTGCCGATTGCTTATCTTACCTTGGTAATGCCCCTGTTCGGGCTAGGAATGGGTGGTGCGAATATTCTGCAAATGACACTTGCTGGTGCGCTAGGGGGTATCTTCTGGGCATGCCCTTTCGTGCTCTACACTCTTGCCAAGATGTACCTCTAATAGAGCATTCATGACATCCTCTGGTGTGAGACTGATTTCCAACTGAAGGAAGATTGGGTTAACGCAGCCCGTGCCACCGATTAATTTGGCGGGTGGCGTCAGTCAGCTATTAGACAAGGCCACCTAGGGCGCTTAGCTCAGCCTGGTTAGAGCACCTGCCTTACAAGCAGGGGGTCGCTGGTTCGAGTCCAGCAGCGCCCATTGAAGTAACTGGATGCCCTGCAATCACTTAGGTGGTTGTGGG
>Ga0257113_1000418_pt1 | contig 14043 bp, 12 predicted proteins | sample LP_taG_4_FD_191568 | JGI IMG/M metagenome (GOLD analysis project Ga0257113, IMG submission 191568) | Marine microbial communities from Northeast Subartic Pacific Ocean, Canada - LP_J_2015_P26_2000m | ecosystem: Environmental > Aquatic > Marine > Oceanic | place: Canada: Northeast Subartic... | reverse complement strand
GTCCGTTCAAGAAAATCCCAGCTTTTACTATCCCAAAATTTGTCTTCAAGGAACTCATGCAATCCAGAAAAATATGTTATTATGGGTTTCATGGGACTCAACTGTGGAATAACAGATTTCTTACTTTGTCCCATCAAGGCAAATACAATATCACCGTTCATAGCCATCAAATACTCATAATCATTTGTATCTAATTCGGGATCAATAAAAATTTGTTTTTTCTCATCATAATAATTAAAGTTCGAAAATCGAAGCATTTTTGAATAAGCCTTATTGTAGATTTCATTTTGGAATTTGTCCGCCGCCCGCTGAAACAGTTTTGCCAGCAAAACATGATCCTGAAGACCGCTTTTACCACGCCACTGTTTTTCTTTGATATTATAAAAGTGATAAATTTGCTTGTTATTGAGAATCATTCCTGAAAGAAAATCAAGTGAATGGATCACTTTGTTTTCTAGATTATTATCTTTTGAATAATCAAGTACATCCAAGAGATAAGTGAGTGTTACAGCTAAATGATCTGTAAAAACCTTACTAATTACCAAAGGTGGTTTTACATTTTTTCGTCGGTTCTCATTCAAAAAATAATACGATGTGTCTGCAGCTTGAAAACTGAGAAAAGAACCAGTCTCCTCATCGTATAATGTATTAGACAAATAGTGAATACTTTGCTGAGCCACTTCAATGAATTTTGGATTGGGATTTTCCTCATTCACTTTGTACAAGAGTAAAATTGTTCCAGCATTAAGACCAGCCATTTTTTCATAATGAGGAATATCCCAATCGTCAGCCTCTGCATATCGAAAGAATCCTCCTTCGATTGGATCATAAATATTCTCGATTGCTTTTTTTAGTGTTTCAGAAATCCATAAAACTGAGTCCTGTCGATTTTCTCCTTTGGTAGAATTTATGAGATAGAGGAAAGTTTCCGGAAGGATTGTTTTTATTCCGTTTCCAACTCCATATTCTTCAGTATCAAAATTATCCAAAACGCCTTTAATGTAAGTATTGCGCATATTATCTAAAGTTGATTTATTGAATTTTGTAGGCGGATTATATTCAAATGTAAATATTTTCTCTCCATCAACAGTCTTTCCTTGTTTCACATTTTGAATCACATCCTGAATGACTTCAAGAAAAGGCTCTGCGTAAAGGGTTCCGGAATACTTATAATATTCTGATGTGTCAGGATTCAAAAATACTGTAAACGGAACTCCTTTTGCCTTATATTTTTGATAAGCACTTGTGTTGATATCTGCATCGATAAACACATTGACAAAATTTTCGTTGAGGTAAGAAATTACTTTTTCATCAGTGAGTGTTTTCTCGTTGAAGACATGACACCAATGGCACCATTGAGCGGCAAATAGTAAAAAATATGGTTTTTTCTTAAACCTGTTCTTTTGGATGACATTGGGATCATATTCTAGAAAATGGACATCAGAATCCTCATGCTCAAAAGCAAAAGATGTTGCATTCAATTGGAGAAACACCAAAAGACATAAACTAAATTTGATAAATGAATTCATGATCACTTTCCAGGTGATTTACACGTTTTATTATTGATAACAAAACTGGTATCAATTTACTACCAAAAGTCGTTTAATTTGCGTAAGAAGAGGAACTGTATTCGTATCATGCGGGAATGTTTTTTGCGGTTTCCCGTTCGGTCCGACCACAAAAATATCATCTGAGTGAGAAATCACGTAGCCTAACGCAGAATCCGGAACAAGTGTTTTTTTGTATTTTACACCATATTGCTTTGCAACTTTGGTCAATGTTTTAATATCGTCAGTAAGTCCTACTATGTTTGGATGAAAATAATCTGTGTATTGTTTGAGTATCTCAAGATTGTCTTTTTCAGGATCAAGACTAATGAATAGTGCCTTTGTTCTTTTCAACTCATCAGGCGACATTTGGGAAAAGACATTGCTGATGGTGGCTAAGGAAATTGGGCAAACATTTGGGCAGGAGGTGTAACCGAAAAACAAGAGGACAACCGAACCACGTAAATCTTTGAGTGAGAAAGGGCCTTCTGTAGACTTTAAAGTAAAATCGCCACCATGAAAATTATTTGTCCCTGACACTTTTGTTTCGTGTGCCGGAAGTATAAAAATATATTCAGATAAGAAAAATAAAGGCACAAACAATAAAAATATTTTACTCTTAAAAAACAATTTCTTCCAGCACATAATTCATATCCTGCTCTAATGATTTTGCAAAATTCATCATTTTATTGGAGTTAAAAAGGCGGGCAAAGGAAGTCGGTTTTAGAAACGCGATATTTATTTCTTCTTGCTCAAAACGCTGGAAAACGACGAATCTTACTGGCATAAAAACACCAGCAAGAAAATTTGAAGAAATTAGCCCACTGCAACTTTCGAGGTTACAAAATTCAACTATTTTGTAATATTTGAAATCAATATCCGGAGCAATACCTAGACTATACCTTTTGTGGATATTATCTATATTACTGATGCGAGTAATTAGATAGTTTCGTATTTCAATCTCCTTGATCAGATCGTCAAGAAGATCTTTGAAATTTTTTCCCGTAAAAATCTTTTTGACAATATCCTGAGCAACTTCCATCGGTTCATTTTTCTAGGTTGCTTTCGTCGGATATTTATCTTTACGAGTACTCTGAAAAACTATTACGCCAAAAGCAGGTCGTGTTACACAATCGCCAACCTGGCATGTAAAGATTGAGGTTTAAAGCAGTATGAATGAATTATACAGGTACTGCCCCCGGACACTAATTATTCACCTGGATTCTTGATTGTTTTAATGTAATTTATCAAATCCCAGCGGTTATTTTCAGATAAAATCAGGCCCCACGGCGGCATATCTGAACGACCGTTAGTTATAAACCAAAATAGATATCCGTCTGTTTCTGGACCAGTATTATTCCATGCCCACAATTGTCGGGGCCAGGTGGTAAACCCGTGAGCAACTGTGCCATATCCGTTTCCACTCAGACCATGGCATTTAGCACAGTTATTTACAAAGAGTTTTTCACCTCGACTTGCTGAAGCTGCTTTGTCAGTAATGGGATTCTTCATGGTTGGAAACGCTTCGGCAGTATCACCCAGAATTGCGATAGCCTCCTGTTCATCATCAAGAATCGGAGCATTCGCCAGAAGCGGACCATGGTGCACCTTGTACTTATGCCCTGCTGGATCCTCAATCTTGCCAATGACTTTTTCAATTTTTTCTTTAGAGACTGCCACTGAATCAAATTGAACAGTAAGAACAGGCCATCCTGTTTTTGTACTTTTTAAATTTAAATCAATTACTTTAATCCCCAATTCTTTTTCCAACGCGGATTTCAAAGCCTTGGGACTTGCGGGCGAGATTAAACCTTCGATTTTGAATTCTTCCTCAACTGTTCCTGCAAAAACAGCATTAGAAACTGCATAAAAGAAAAAGAAAGACAAAATAAGAAAACTTGATACTTTTTTCATAAATACCCTGGTTTAAATTTCAAAAAAATAGTTAGTTGCATATTGCTGATCCAACCTATAGCTAATTGCAGAGTCTATTTGTGGAATTTAATTTTTTTGGACGCCTTCCACTTCTCACCATGGTTGTCCACAAAAACCACTTTGACAGGTACTTCCTGAACAGCTTTTAATTTAAACGTGAACAATGGATCATCTGCTATTGCAGATGACATACGAAAGCGACTGACCAGTTGATCTCCATAATAAACAAACATGTTCCTGATGAAGGATACAGGAATTGCCCTGTTGAATATCGGCTCTGTTTCATCATCAACGATTCCCAAGCCGGTAAACGAAGGATGATCAAATTTGACTTTAACCTTAAACACCTGATCTTTTTTGATACGTCTTGTAATTCTCAGACGCGGATCTCTAATCTTTTTTGCCATTTTTCTTCTCCATTTTAGATTAAATCATTTGACTTACTTAAAGTCTGTTTATTGCCCCACTACCAGAATCCTATCATCCAAAGCAGAAGTTATTGGTGAATTTTTGCGGATATAGTTGATCAATTCTTCCACAAAAACTATTCCTGTGTCCTTGACTTTCGACGCCCCAAAAAGGGGGCTGTTCTGAAACCTTGTGTGTGCAGAAGCAACTCTGTAAACAGCATCTTTCGAGAATGGTTTTCCGCCAATTGTCAATGATACAATTCTATCTCCGGGTGATTTTGCTAAATTAGCAACAAGCTTCATTCCGGAAAATCGAATCATATCTCCGCCAACTCTTGTGTAAGGATCTTTATTGACTACCGAACCCAAAATATTTTCAAGCAGAGTTTTTAGTCCTTTTCCTCTCATAGAATATGTAAAAACATGACCGTCTGTTGGGACAATGTTATAAACATTTTCAGCAGTTATTTCCCCCGGCATCATTGTCGCTCCATATCTCCAGGCAGGGAAAAAAGCGATGTCGGTTTTTTGAGAATCTCTCATTGCGTCAGTTAGCAAATTTCCCATGCTGCTCTGAAAATAGTCCCGCCGGTGCAGCATGACTTTGGTCTGCCCAACCACTTCGCTCAACTGCTTTTTGTAAGGCTCGTATGCTTCTTCAATCAGTATTTCAATTTCCGGGTCAGGCTTAATTTGATTCTGTCTTACTTTGAGTAAACGATAATCAAAATTTTGTATTTTCTTATCTTTGACATCAACATCAAGACTGACAACATATTTACCATGTGCACCGCCCTGGAAGATGATGGTGTTGTTCCAGACAACAGGATCAAATACCTCGTCGTGTGTGTGACCGCTGAGATAGAGATCAATTCCATCCACCCGCCGAGCAAATTTTTGATCTAAACCATAACCTCCGTGTGAGACGAAAACAATAAGATCAGGATTTTCATTTTTGCGAATATCAGCAATCAAATCTCTTGCTTCTTCTTCCTTGATTCCAAACTTAAACCATTTTGCAGCACCTGTAATTGCAGAAGTCAGAGCAGTCCAGGGATAAGTAAAGCCGATCAGGGCAACTTTCAAATTGCCGACTTTCTTGACAACATACTGGTCGAGAACAGGCTCCTCCCATTCTCTGTCAGTCAAATTGTAAGCAATTACAGGAAAATTAGCTTGATCAACCAAATCCAAAAAATGATCTTTCGGATATAAAAAATCCCAATTTCCTGGCGTCATGACATCGTAGCCAATGGTGTTCATGATTTTCACCATCGAAACACCTTTGTCAAAAAGTGACAATCCTGCTCCATGCCACGTATCACCTGCATCTAACAGCAGATTCTTTCCGGGCTTCTCTGCTCTTAGTGTTTTGATCATCGTGGCAACATGTGCCATCCCGCCAATTTTACCTTCTATTTCAGCCTTGTTTACATAATCACCTTCTCTGGACTGTGCTCCCCATGGTTTGAACTCATCCAGGTAACGGTAATAAATCGGGTGTAAATAGGAATGAATATCGTTGGTAGAAATAATCCTTATTTGTTCCGTTTCGGATGCAAAAACAGAAGCAGTTTCTGATATGAATACTAGCCCAAAAAAAATCAGTGTCAAAAAACAAAAACAAATTGTTTTTGTCATTTTCCTGAATTTCAAGACCACTTCAACATCCTCCAGCAGCGACATTGACTGTTCTGTTTGCCGCCCATTTTCCATGTTTGTTGCATTCTGCAACAACCCAAACGGTTCCCTCACCCCCAGCAAGACGTATTTGTGTACTGATAAATGCTTCACCGTTTAAAGGAGTCATGTAGAATTTCCCCTTGATGACCACAGGGTCGGCAAAATTTAGGATCTGAATACTTTTTATATAGTGATCTTCTTCCATTGGATGATCCAGGCTAACAATGATAGATGCCTGTGTTCCATCTTCAACTACTGGCGGAAGAGTTACTTTCGGAAGATGGATACGTTCCATCTCAGTCAGATTTTCTAAATCCTTTGGAGCATTGAAAACTCCACCATACACTTCATTTTCATAAGGAACTCCGGAAAGGAGAGGAACAACTGCCCCGCTAATCACAGAATAACGAATGAACTTTCTTCTGGAAAAATCTTCTTTAATTACCATGAGACAATCTCTTTTATGAGAAGGTTTTGTGAATAATGAAATTGGGGGTTGGCGTAGTTTTTAATAACTGAAAAAACGACAGCCAATTCCCCAATCCTACTTAATTTGCCATTGCTGCTTTAATTGCACCTGGGCTAGGAACCCAGCGGACACCATTATTTTGGATGCCTGCAGCAATATCTGTGGTAATCACATCCCAGTCAGCAGGATTTGCTGAAGAGGTGTCTATCAGCGTTGCTACATTTTCCTTTTTTGTCGTAACAAGAGCAAATTTACCTGTTGGATCAAAGGCTACATTATGAGGCCCTAAACCAGTAATGATGTCTTTGATCTTGACATCATCCTGGGTGTCAATCACAGAGACTTGCTCTGATTTCCCAGATTCATTTGTAAACAATCCGTAACGGGGATTTGCAGAGTTAAGATAAAGCCGGTTACCATTTTTACCTGTCTTTATAACTTTAATCAGTTCAAGACTGGCCATATCAATTACTGCGACTGAATTGTCTTTTCTCAAACCCGCATAGCACTTTGATCCATCTGGAAGACAAGTAAAATTTCCTCCACCACCAGGAACATCGATTATTTTGTGAACTGCAGTTGTTGCAGTTTCAATTAGTACAACTGCCTTCGAAGCTCCAACTAAGAAATATTTACCATCGGGCGTCATTCCTCCGGCTCTAGCTCCTTTTATGGGGATAAATTTGATTTCTTTTCTGCTTTTCACATCAACAATCGAAACCCCTTTTGGCTTCTGCTGACAAGTGGCAAACACTTTGGAATCATCTAAGGTGAACATGGCATCACGTGCCCCGGGACAGCCTAGCTCAACAATGTGTGATGGTTTACGGGTTGCCGTGTTGATAAACGACAGGTAACCGTTCTTTTTGTCCAAGATGTTACCCACAACTGCCAGAGGCTGAGTATAGGCAAATCCTATGTGTAATGGTGCAATTACTTTTTTCCCGCCCATACTTAGATGAAATTTATCAACTACCTCATGTGTAGTTAAATCGATTACCCAGATTAAATCCTTCTCATAACGCTGAGACGAAAACGCATATCTCGCTCCAGGTATAACAAAGATGTGGTGATTACCTGTTTCACCCATATCAATTTTTTTGATCGTCTCTCCTTTATGATAATCAACAACCGATACTGTCGGTTCCCCCTGGTTATCAATCAGAAAATATCCGGGCGTATCCCTAACGGCATCCCAGTTTGACCCGAGAGTATTTTGCGGGTCCAGGCGGAGGAGTGACTGATATTCAGCAGGACTCATTCCTGTCGTCGGCGCCCCCATTTTTGTTCCAGTTACACAACCTCCAAGAAAACCTGCTAACATGGAGACAGTTAACATTATTTTTAATAGATTATTCATAATCTTCTCCTTATTGTTTTTGAATAAATCAAATTGCCGGGAAATTCCGCCAATTCCAGTAAATATTTTTATATTAGTCCTCCCTTCCAATGATAGATTAACAAAAAACACCAATCTCTTTGTGAGATTTGGAGCATTAAAAAAACTGATCTCTAGACAATCACCAGTTTTCTGGTTGATTCATTCCAGGACACAATCATATACCATACTAGCATAAGTACACATATTGACAAAAGTCCCATTTTCCAGCCGATAAAATCCGGAATGAATATTGGTTCGCCCAATTTCATGATCCAGCCACTGTCTTCAAGCCATTCTCTAAAATACGAGCCTGACAATGCAAATGCAATCAAAGCTACCCAAAGCTTAATATGTCCTTCTCCGGCCCGCCATAACGAACCTGAAGCACAACCACCGGTAAGTGACATTCCAATACCAAAAATAATGCCTCCAAGCAGGCTGCCCAGCCAAAACCCTGCAAAAACAGAGTCACCCCAATCTTTCATGTCAGACCATTTTAGTATTGAAAAACCGACTACACTGATTATCACCGCTAGTGCAACCGCCCTGGAAGCATTTCCATCTCCAGTCATAAATGGTTCCCGGAAAGCCCGTACAAAACAGAAACGTGTACGCTGCATTATCACTCCGATCAATAACCCAAACACCAGGAATCCGCCCCTGATCGAGTAGTCCAGCTCATCATAAACAAAGGCCAGACCGATTCCGATCAGCAAAACAACTACTCCTGCCAAAGGCTGATTCTTTTTTCGGTCACCTGATGTTTTCCTGCTTGTGTGAGAAGAAGTTGGACTTAAGTAGGTTATCTCCCAAACGAGAAGTTTCAGTCCAATAAACGCTCCTATCATTAATCCGGCCATCATTGCCACTCCTCCTAGGGATAGTGCACTGATTGCACTAAAAAATCCTCCAATGTTACAACCAAAAGACAGGTCTGCGCCTATTCCCATTAATGTTCCGCCAATCAGAGCTTTGATTAACTCTCGTGCAGGTGCACCTCTGACCTGGAACTGCTTTGCCATAAGTGCCGAAGCCATAGCACCTACAATTATGCCAAAATTTAAAATTGAAGTGGTGTAAAGGTGGGGTTCAATAATAATCATGTCTGAAACCTCAATGGTGTTGAAAAACCAGTTCCCCCAGTTTCTCACTCCATCAGCAACGCTCCAGGCTTTTTCGTAGGCAAACATAAAAACGTTGATAATTCCAAACAAAAGACCTCCGACCCACATCGGCCATTGCTGGTCAAACATTTTTGCATAACCGGAAGCAAAAACTTCTTTCAAATTTTCAGGTTCTTTAGTGGTCACTGCTTCAGTCAAGGTTCTTTCCTTTCTCCAGGAATGAAAAACTTTCAAACACAACTGGTTAATGTATTATTTCCGGTCAGCGTTTAATTCAATCTCTCTCAATTTGCACAACGCACGTAAAAGTGTCGTTCCTCTTTTTCAAAAACAATTTGCAGTAATTCGTGTCCGGAAGACCTGCACCAGGCCTTTATATCTGGCTCAGTTCAGAGATGAGAACTGCTCATTTGCAAAACTTCTCCAACCGCTAATTTTTTCATGGCCTGCCAGGTGCGAATTACGGGCATTCCCATTCCGCAATCTCCAAGTTGTATTTTAAGTTCGATTTCCATTGAAATCAGCTAGCTTATTATAGTTTTATCCAGTCTCAATGAATTTAAAGATATTAGAATCTAATGTAAAAAACAAATCATTTTATTAAAAAAATTTATGAAGATGGTGTTAAATAATTACTAAGTTTAATATAATTAATGTAAACGAAGAAGCATCAATAATATCCATTAAAAAGTATTCAACATTGTTAGACGGATGTCTCATCAGGCTTAAATGAATATCTCGTCTATTTTTATGTTATATAAAATTATATTGTTATAAGTAATATTTATTAACAGGAAAAACAGTGACCTGCCAGACCCCTTTGTGAAGGCGAAACATTCTTAATTGTAATATCCCTACAACTTGAGCAATTAGACTAGGCTATGCGCTTAAATTAAATAAATAATTGAATATCTGAGTCGGCAGCGAACTCCAAAAAGGTAGCTGCTCCGCCCACTTCTACTCCATCGATGAATTCATCTTTCGAGAAGCCAAAGACATCCATAGTCATCTGGCAGCCAATCATTTTGACTCCGGATTCAATACAAATTTCCCTGAGTTCTTCAATAGATGCAACGCCCTTATTTTTGAAGGTTTTCTTCATCATTGAAGTCGCAAAAGTTTCAAATCCCGGAACGTTGCCCATTAACGCATTTGGCATCGGCCAGGCAAAACTCTGGAATCCTTTTGGCCCAAAAGGCATTTTCATCGGCATTGACGGATTTGTATGTGGAGCGACTTTGGCCTCAATTTTCTTTTTCAGCAAAGTCAGGCCGTAGAATGTGAAAAAGATCGCCACCTCCATTTCCATTGCAACCGCAGTTGAGGCTAAAATAAGGGGCGGATAGGCCCAGTCTAATGTCCCCTGAGACGCAATCAGCGCCATTCGCTTTGGTCGTTCTTCACTCATTTTTTCTCCTTTATTCTAGATATATGATCCTAATAGCAGGCTTTAGAAACCATTTCAAAAACATGCCGGAACTACTGCGAAAGTCACAGAAAAGACTCATGCAGCTTTTTTTACAGCAACTGCGACTTTCAGCAGTGCAGTTAAAATTAATAATCCAATAGCCCAAATCCCAAGGGTGACGGTAATTTCGATGAAAGTTGGAAAATATTCAACAACTTCTTCCATCGGAGATGGAACAAATCCACCTATGATCAAGCCGATTCCTTTATCAATCCAGAGTGACACAACAATTCCAGTGCAGGCCGTAATCAGTAACTGACTTGAGGGTCTCCGCTGCTGATACAGCAAAATCAGGACTGATGCGATGCCGACAATCATCGAAAACCACATCCATGGTACCAGTTGGTTCTTACCATCAAGGCCGAAAAAAAGGTATTGCAGACTGTGCATATGTCCAGGGATATTGCTGTAAAACGCGGTAAAAAATTCCACACCAACAAAAAAGAAATTGACGAGTGCGGCATAAGTTGTAATCAGAGACAGTTTGCGGATGGCTTTTTCACCCACATCAAAATCAGCAAATTTACGTAATATGTAGGAAATCAGGATTAATAATGCTGGCCCTACTGCAAATGCTGAAGCCAAAAATCTTGGTGCCAGTACTGCTGTTAACCAAAGATGCCGGCCGGGAGTTCCGGCATATAAAAATGCAGTGACGGTGTGAATACTGATGGCCCAAACGATTGATAGATAAATGATCGGTTTGACCCATTTTGGAGGAGAAGTGCCTTTACGCTCTGCCTCTAAAACTGTCCAACCGCTAACAATATTGAGCAGCAAATATCCATTCAGTACCTGAACATCCCAAAATACTATTGATTTTGGATGGGGATAAAGCAGGACATAAAATACTCGGTCCGGATGTCCCATATCCGCTAAAATAAACAACAAGCAAATAGTTGCTGCGGAAACAGCCAAAAATTCTCCTATGATTACTATTTTCCCAAACTCTTTGTAATCATGCAGATAGTAAGGGAGTACCACCATAACAGCAGAGGCGGCAACTCCCACTAAAAAAGTAAATTGGGCAACATATACACCCCAGCTCACATCACGTCCCATTCCGGTTACCCCCAGTCCATAACTGAGCTGCTTGGAATATGAGTAGATACCTAATGCGATGACAGCCAATAAAAGAGCAATCCATCCCCAATAGCCTTTTTTCCCCTCTAAAGCTTTTTCAATCATCCCAGGCTTATGTTATGTAGAAAACGGAAGGATTTGTTCCCAATTCCGGTTTTCTCTGAATAGTCGGGTTTTCTTGCAAAACCTTACGGATTTCAGAATTCTTATCATAAAGGTTACCAAAGGTTAAAACTTTTTCCGGACAGGTTTCCACGCATGCCGGCTGCTGCCCTTTCGCCAGGCGTTCAGAACAGAAATTGCATTTTTCGACAACACCGCTTTCCCGTGTTGGATATTCAGAGGTTATATTTTCAATCGCAGGTCGTGGGTCTCTCCAGTTGAAACTCCGGGAACCATACGGACAGGCCGCCATACAAAAACGGCAGCCAATACAGCGGTGAAAATCCATTTCGACGATTCCGTCGTCCATCTGAAATGTTGCTCCAGTTGGACAGACCTTCACGCAGGGCGGGTCAGCGCAATGGTTGCACAATGACAAAAAAGGCTTATCTCTTGTTTCCTGGGCCAGATATTGCTGGTTTTTGCTGGGAAAAACTTTTGCATAATCACTTTTCCAGATCCATTTAATTTCGTCTTTAGGATTGCCAAAGTCCGGCACGTTATGCTTTACATGACAGGCGTCAATGCACTTTACACAGCCATCCACACATTTTTTCATATCAATCACCATACCCCAGCGGATTTTCTTTTTTGAAACAACTTTTTCGGTTGAAGCATCAGCAAGGCCTGTTGTGTATTTACTGATAAAACTGGAAACCACTCCGGCACCGGCAATAACACCGGTAGATTTTTTTAGAAAATTACGTCTATTATTAATCATTTTTCAGTCCCAATGATTGTAAGTTTTCGTCAGAAAACTGTTGATTTTTTGCAAGTAAATTATTCAGCAACTCCTTCTGTTTTGTTTCGTCGGTTTCAATTCCGGATAATTCTGTGTGCCCACCGCTTTTTGGTACTACATGGCACTCCCAGCAATAAGGCTTGACGCTGGCGTATGTGTGACACTCCTCACAAAACTGCTTTTTGCTTACATGACAGCCCAGGCAGGTTTTAGTTAAGCTTTTTTCAACCCTGCTTCCATCAGGCATGATGTGAAAGCGCTCACCATCCCGTACTACAGAATCACGCCATGTATTGAGCAGTAGCATGTGGTTTTTCCTCATATAAGCTGCAGGCGCAACGCACTGATCACCTTTTGTTTCCATAGCGACTTTGGGGAAATCTTCCGGCTCAACACTTTGCCAAAACGGAAAAGTTACGCCCAATAAAAAAATGGACAACCCTGCGAAAATCAGGACTTTTTCATTCATTACCCTCCCGCACCTGACGATCCGGCTCAAATTCTACCATTTCATCTTCTCTCAAATCTTCGCTGCGTTCGCCTTCACCCTCCATCACCAATGCATTACCCACTAATTCGTGCAGTCCATAAACTGAAACTCCAGGATTCCAGTATTTCATCAGGGGTGGCAGACTAGCCCTGTCGATTGCACAAATGGCAACAAGTGCATTCACGTCAAATTTTTCTTTGACGTGCTTGACTGCATTGGCACGCGGAAATCCGCCGCGCATCCTAATATCCATATATTCATCTGTATTCAAACCGCTTCCGGATCCACAACAAAATGTTTCTTCGCGAATCGTATGTTCCGGCATTTCGTTAAAACTATTGCAGACATTCCGTAAAACAAAACGCGGTTCCTCCAGCATTCCCATTCCGCGTGCAATGTTGCATGAATCGTGGAAGGTCGTTTTTAAATGATCGTTACGCCGGGGGTCGAGTTTGAGTTTGTTCTGGTGAATTAAATCAGCGGTGAATTCTGCAATGTGAACCATTTTTGTTGAAGTCGCATTGCGGAATTTTGTACCTGTAATCGGTGAAACCGGTTCTTCCATAAAATCAGCTGGGCCGTTCATTGTGTCCATGTACTGATGAACCACGCGCCACATGTGACCGCACTCACCGCCCAAAATCCATTTCACACCCAATCTCTCTGCTTCGTGATACATTTTGGCATTGAGCTTTTTAGTTGTTTGGTTGGAGGTGAAATAGCCGAAATTCCCACCTTCTGAAGCATAAGTACTGAGCGTGTAATCAAGTCCTATGTGTTCAAACAACATCATGTAGCCCATCATCGTATAAATTCCTGGATCACCAAAAATATCTCCGGAAGGAGTTATGAACAGAATCTCTGCTCCTTTACGATTGAAAGTTGGATTTACCGTAACTCCTGTTTGATCTTCAATATCTTCGGCTAAGGATTCGACCACGCTTTTGAAAGTGTGCGGTTCTATTCCCAAATGGTTCCCGGTTCGAGTGCTGTCAGAAACGGGTTTAGAGATCCAATTGATGTTGGCTCCAGCTAAATTGAGCAATTCACGTCCAACCAGAGTCACTTCCGCGGTATCAATTCCAAATGGACAAAATACAGAACAGCGGCGGCACTCGGTACATTGATGAAAATACATGAACCATTCTTTGAGTACTTCTTCCGTCAAGGGTCTTGCGCCCACTATTCCTTTCAATAGTTTTCCGGACCAGGTAAATTCGTGCCGATAAACGGAACGCAATAATTCCGCCCTTACCACAGGCATATTTTTCGGATCTCCGCTTCCCAGAAAGAAATGGCATTTGTCTGAGCAGGCCCCGCATCTGACGCAAATGTCCATGAATAATTTGAAGGAACGAAATTGTCCCAAACGTTCTTTCATACCGTCTAAGACAATTTTTTGCCAGCCTTTTTCGAGCTGCCAATCTTCATCCTCCGGACTCCATTTTCTTGGATTGTTGAAACCAAGACTTTCAATCACATCCGGCTTTGCAGCATGGCACCAGTTCCCGTCCCGGAATACAACCGGGATATCCAGCCATTCGCGTCC
>Ga0257113_1000415_pt1 | contig 14064 bp, 10 predicted proteins | sample LP_taG_4_FD_191568 | JGI IMG/M metagenome (GOLD analysis project Ga0257113, IMG submission 191568) | Marine microbial communities from Northeast Subartic Pacific Ocean, Canada - LP_J_2015_P26_2000m | ecosystem: Environmental > Aquatic > Marine > Oceanic | place: Canada: Northeast Subartic... | reverse complement strand
AGGAAGGCCTCAAAATTTGAACAAATATAATAAAGTTTTAAAAAGTTTAACGGAAGGGTGTATTTCTCTGCAAAAGAGCAACTGTAAGTTTATTGTTATTCCATGTAACACAGCTCATTACTGGTATGACGATTTACAAAAAAAAATTAGAATTCCAATAATAAATATGCCAAAAGAAGTTTATCTTCATACTAAAAAAAATTGTAAAAAAAAATCAAAGATAGGACTTCTTGCGACTGAAGGAACTTTAAAAACTGGAGTGTATAATAGATTTTTTGATAAAAGTTTTTCATTAATAAATCCTAAAAAATCATTACAAATAAGTAGCGTCAACAAAGCAATAAAATATGTAAAAATGGGAAAAATTAAAGATTCAGAAAAAGCTATAAAGCCTGCAGTTAATTATTTAATTAAAATGAAATGTAAAAAAATAGTGCTTGGATGTACAGAGTTGCCAATAGCAATTTTTGCATTTAAATCTTTTAAAAAGGTTAAGTTGTCGAAAATTTTCTTAGATCCTAATTTAATATTAGCGAACGTTTCCATGAAAAAGTATGAAAGTTTATGAGTCAGTTTCATTCTTAGGCCTCAATCTGCGGCAGAATAAGTGAATGACAACTATCTTGCAAGTTGATATATTTAGTCAATATGGAATTTACACTTGAAGTTCAAAGAACTACAGACCCAATATATAAGAAAATTTCAAAATTTTTACCTGAAATCGAATGGTCAATTCATGCTCCATACATTTATAAAATTAATAAATTAAAAAAAGAGAAGAATGCAATTATTCTTGCTCATAATTATCAAACACCTGAAATATATCATGGTATAGCTGATGTTGCAGCAGACTCATTAGCTTTAGCAGTTGAAGCTTCAAAAACTGATGCTGATTTGATTGTAATGTGTGGAGTACATTTTATGGCTGAAACAGCAAAATTAATGAATCCTCAAAAAAAAGTTTTACTTCCAGATATGAATGCTGGTTGTTCTCTATCTTCCTCTATTACAGACAAAGACGTAAGATTGCTTAAAGAAAAATACCCAGGTGTTCCGGTTGTATCTTATGTTAATACATCTGCCGATGTAAAAGCAGAAACGGATATTTGTTGTACTTCAGCAAATGCTGTCAAAATTGTTAATTCTCTTGGTGTTAAAAAAGTAATCTTTTTACCTGATGATTATTTAGCTAAGTATGTTGCTTCACAAACTGATGTGAAGATTATTTCTTGGAAAGGAACTTGTATTGTTCATGAACAATTTAACGAAAAAGAAATAAATGAAATTAGGCAAAACAACCCTGGCATAAAGATTATTGCTCATCCTGAATGTCCACCTGATGTAATTAAAGCAAGTGATTTTGCTGGATCTACAACAGGTATGATAAAATATGTTGAAGAAAATCAACCCAAAAAAGTAATGATGGTTACTGAATGTTCTATGAGCGACAATGTTCAAATTGAAAATCCAAATGTTAAATTTATTAAGCCATGCAACTTATGTCCTCACATGAAAAAAATTACTCTACCTAAAATTTTAGATTGTCTAGAAAATGAAACTAATGAAATTATAATGAGTAATGAAACAATAGAAAAAGCTAGACTATCCGTTGAAAGAATGATCAAAGTTGGTCGATAAATTAGGTGTCACAAATAAGTTTAAACAATAACTTTATTATAAGTGTAGTCAAACTAGCTTTAAATGAAGATTTATATCCCTCGGGTGATATCACTTCTGCTCTCATTAAAAATAAAAAAAATATTTCTGTAAAATTAATTTCTAATCAATCTGCAATTATTGGAGGTTTAAATTTTGCAAAACAAGTTTTTAGATTAATTGATAAAAAAATAAAATTTATTATTAAAAAAAAAGAAGGATCAGTTGTTAAAAAGGGTAATGTTATTGGTACCATTAATGGAAATGCTCAAAAAATACTTATTGGGGAAAGAGTAGCATTAAATTTTATTAGCCATATTTCCGGTGTTGCTACAAAAACAAACCAATTTGTAAAACTAGTTAAAGGAAGAAATTGCAAAATATGTTGTACAAGAAAAACTATTCCCAATATGAGGGTGATTCAAAAATATGCTGTTAAATTAGGTGGCGGAATTAATCATCGATTTAATCTTAGTGATGAATACTTAATTAAAGATAATCATATCTCAAGTTCTGACATTAAAACTCTAGTTAATTTAGCGATCAAAAAGAAAAAGAATAAAAAAATTACAGTTGAAATAGACAATTTAAATCAATTAAAAAAAATATTAGGTTTAAAATTTAATAGAGTGCTCTTTGATAACATGAGTTTAAAAAATCTGAAAATAGGAGTTAAAATTGCAAAAAAATATTATGAAACTGAAGCATCGGGCAATATTAATTTAAAAAATATAAAAAAAATTGCTACAACAGGTGTTAACAGAATTTCAATTGGTAGCATCACACACAGTGCTACTGCTGTAGATTTAAAACTAGAAATATAATTATTTTGTTAATTGAGCTTGTGCTGCCGCCAAACGAGCAACTGGTACTCTATAAGGAGAACAAGAAACATAATTTAAACCTATTTTAGAGCAGAAATTAATACTTTTTGGATCTCCTCCATGTTCGCCACATATACCAAGTTTAATTTTTTTATTCTGTTTTTTTCCTTGCTTTGAAGCCATTTCAATTAGTTGGCCAACAGCATCATCTATTGAAACGAATGGATCTACCTCAAATATTTTATTTTCAATATAATCATTAAGAAATTTACCGCTGTCATCTCTACTTATTCCAAAAGTAGTTTGTGTTAAATCGTTAGTTCCAAAACTAAAAAAATCAGCATGTTTTGCTATTTCTCCAGCTTTGATTGCTGCTCTAGGTAATTCAATCATTGTGCCTACTAAATAATCAATTTTAATGTTATTTTCATCTTGAACTTTTTTAGCAACACGATTAACCAAATTTTTCATAATTTTTATTTCAGCCTCTGATGATACTAGCGGAATCATAACTTCAGGAATGATTGATTTATATTTATTCTTTTTGCACTTAATTAAAGCCTCAAAAATAGCTTTACATTGCATTTCATATATTTCTGGAAATGAAATTCCTAATCTACATCCTCTATGACCTAGCATTGGATTATATTCATGCAATTCTCCAATTCTAGATTCAATTTCTTTAGTTGGTAATTCTAAAGCTTTTGAAACCTCGTTAATTTCTTTTTCATTTTTTGGTAAAAACTCATGAAGAGGTGGATCTAAAAGTCTTACCGTTACGGGCAATCCATTCATAATTTTAAATATTTCAATAAAATCTTTTTTTTGGTGAGGTAAAAGTTTTTCAAGCGCTTTGTTTCTGTCTTCTTTTGTTTTTGACAAAATCATCTCTCTAACTAATAAAATTCTTCTTTCCTCAAAAAACATGTGTTCAGTTCTGCATAGTCCAATTCCTTCTGCGCCAAAATCTCTCGCTGTTTTAGCATCTAATGGTGTTTCAGAATTAGTTCTAACTTTCAATTTTCTAAATCTATCAGCCCAACTCATTAATTTTGAAAATTCCGCAGAAATTTCAGGTTTTACAGTTGATACTTCACCTAAAATAATTCTTCCTGTTGATCCGTCAATAGTAATTACATCTCCTTCTTTAATATTTAAGTCAGATATTTTAAAATATTTTTCTTCATAATTGATATCAATTTCACTTGAACCAGAAACACATGGTCTTCCCATGCCTCTAGCAACAACAGCTGCATGACTTGTCATGCCTCCTCTTGATGTCAAAATTCCTTTTGCAGCATACATTCCATGAATATCTTCCGGAGAAGTTTCAATTCTAACTAAAATAGTATCTTGCATCATGTTATTTAATCTTTCAGCTTCATTTGATGAGAAAACAACTTTGCCACTTGCTGCTCCTGGTGAAGCTGGTAACCCTTTACCAATTACATTAATGTTACTTTTTTCATCAAGAGTTGGATGTAAAAGAGCATCTAAAGAATTAGAATCAATTCTTAATATAGCTTCTTTTTTTGAAATTAATTTTTCTTTAACCATATCTACTGCAATTTTAACAGCTGACCTTGCAGTTCTTTTGCCTGATCTTGTCTGCAACATCCAGAGTTTCTTATTTTCCACAGTAAACTCAACATCTTGCATATCTCTGTAATGTTTTTCTAAAATGATTAGTATTTTTTTAAGTTGGCCAAATACCTTTGGCATTAATACTTCCATCGATTTTTTTTTTATTAAAGAATGTTTGCTAGCTTTTTTTGCAATGTATTGCGGTGTTCTTGTGCCAGCTACAACGTCTTCTCCTTGAGCATTGATTAAATACTCTCCGTAAATTTCTTTGTTTCCATTAGAAGGATTTCTTGTAAATGCTACACCTGTAGCACAATCATTGCCCATATTTCCAAAAACCATCGATTGAACATTAACTGCTGTTCCCCAATCAGAAGGAATCTGATTTAATTTTCTGTAAATCTTTGCTCTTTTGCTTTCCCAAGATAAAAAAACTGCTTCTACTGCACCAAAAAGTTGCTCAAAAACATTTTGGGGGAATTCTTTTCTTGTTTTATTTTTAACTACTTTTTTAAAATCATTTATAAGTCCTTCCCAATCATTTTCATTAAGTTCAGTATCTAACAGAACTCCTTTGGTTAATTTATAGTTTTCAATTAATTCCTCAAAATTATAAGCTTCAATTCCCATTACAACATTACTGTACATTTGAATAAATCTTCGATAACTATCTTTAGCAAATCTCATATTTGAGGTTTTGTTTGCTAATGCTAAAACTGTTTTATCATTTAATCCTAAATTTAGAATTGTATCCATCATTCCTGGCATAGATACTTGTGCACCAGATCTTACTGAAACTAGTAACGGATTTTTTAAGTCTCCAAATTTTTTATTAGATTCTTTCTCAATAAGAATTAATTCTTTTTTTATTTCTCTAAGTATTTTTGAACTTAATTTTTTTTTATTTTTATAAAAATGATCACAAACTTTTGTTGAAATTGTAAATCCTGAAGGAACAGGTAAGCCTAATTTTCCCATTTCAGCAAGATTAGCTCCTTTGCCTCCTAAAAATTTTTTTAAATTTTTAATTTTTTTAGACTCTTTTGATTTAAAATTTAAAATTAATTTAACCACTAAGAGTTCTCAATATTTGAAAAATTTAAATAATTTTCGAAAGTTTTACGTAACATATATAATAATTCTAAACGATTTTTCTGTATAGCTCTATTCTCGTCTTTAACTATAACATTATCAAAAAAGTCAGATATGGCATTTTTGGACTCTGCTAAATTGCTTAAAGATAATTCATAATTTTCGTCTTCACTTGCGTTTGTAAAATATTTTTTTAAGTCATGTATTTTTTTATATAAATTTTTTTCAAAATCATTTTTAAATAGACCTGGATCGGTGTTATTAGATAAATTTAATTTTTGGTTTTTTATTTCATGATCCAATATGTTAGAAGTTCTCTTGTAACAAGAGATTACTGTTTGTCCTATTTCCTTGTTTATTAATTTATTTAAAGTTAAAGCTTTTTTATAAAGCTTAATTACATCGTCAATACCATAAGAGTTTATTGATGCCTGTATAATATCTGATCTTATATTTTTTTCTTTCATATAATTTTTTAGCCTTTCTATTAAAAAATTAGCTAAATCTTTATGAAGTGTTTTATTGTCCAACTCAAAACCTTGTTCTTGATAAAGATTAGAAGAATAATTGATTAAATCTTTTAATTTAAATTCTTTATTATTTTCCAGCAAAAGTCTGACCACACCTAATGCCGAACGTCTTAACGCAAATGGATCTTTTGAGCTTGTTGGTTTTTGATTTATACCAAAAAAACCAACTAAAGTATCCAATTTATCTGTTAAAGCTAAGGCAATACTAAAAGGTCTTTTTGGTATTTTGCTTTTAATTCCAATAGGTAAATATTGTTCACTAATAGCAAGTGATATGTCTTTATCAAAACCTTGAAACTCTGCAAAATAACCTCCCATAATTCCCTGTAATTCAGGAAAATCTCCAACAATATCTGATAATAAATCTACTTTGCAAATTGTCGCTGATATCTCAACCTTATCTTTGCTAATCACTAGCTCGTCTGAAATCATACCTCCGAGTCTTCTCATTCTTTGAACTTTATCGAAATAAGTTCCAAGTCCTTTAAAGTAGTTTATTGATTTAAGTTTTGACACTTGTTTAACTAAATTGTTTGATTTATTCTTTTCCCAAAAAAATTGAGCATCACTTAATCTTGCTTCTATAACTCTTTCATTTCCAGATTTTATAAACCCTTTTTTATCTTTGTTGTTTGCAACAACCAAGAAATTAGTTGTAATATTGCCTTTATTGTCAAATGTATGAAAATATTTTTGATGAAATTCCATTGTGACAATTAAAATTTCTTTTGGAATCTTTAAGAACTTTTTATCAAATTGGCAGGCTAAAATATTTGGTTTATTTACTAAGTTAGTCACCTCATCTAAAAGTTTATTATTAATTTCTATATTAAAATTTTTTCTTTTAGAAATTTTTAATAATTCTTTTTCAATAAATTTTTTTCTTTTATTTTGATCAATAATAACCTCAGTTTTTTTAAAATAATCTATATAAATTTTAAAATTATTAAAAATTTTTGTTTTATCTTCAAAGTCCTTATCAACAAAAGTAAAATTAGAACTTTGTAAATGATGGTATTTAAAAGTTAAATTTTTATTATTAAAAATAGCTAAGATAGATTTTAAAGGTCTTGCCCAATAGAGTTCAAAATCACCCCATCTCATTGACTTTTTCCATGAAACTTTATCAAGAATTAATGGGATATTTTCATTTAATAAATCTATAATTTTGATTATCCTTGGTGGTTTTTTTGCAAAATAAAATACCCCTTTATCATTTTCTTTTTGATAAAGATTTTTTTTTTGAAAATTATTTGACCTTAGAAAGCCTTCTAATGCTTTTTCTGGTGAGTCAATTTTTGGTCCTCTTATTTCTTCTTCTTTTTGGTGAATTTCTGGTTTTATTCCATCAAATAAAATTATAAGTCTATTTGGTGTAGAAAAAGAAAAATCTTTACTAAAATTAATATTTTTTTTTTCAAAAAAATCTTTAAAATTTTGCAAAAGACTTTCTCTTACATTTTTTTGTAGATTAGGAGGAATTTCTTCGCTGAATAACTCTAAAAAAAATTCTGGCATTTTTAAGATTGGCTACTAAGCCAAATTGAACCAACTCTTTTCGTAAGTTCGCGTATCTTCAATATATACTCTGCTCGTTGAGCAACACCTATAACTCCTCTTGCGTCTAAAATATTAAAAACATGGCTAGCTTTTAAACATTGGTCATAAGCTGGTAAAGAAAGTTTTTTATCTAATAAAGATTTTGTCTCATTTTCTAGCATTTCAAAAATTTTAAACAGATTATCAGTATTTGCATGTTCAAAGTTATAAGCTGAAAATTCTTTTTCTGCTTGGTAAAATACTTCTCGATATTTTATTCCTTCATCATTCCAATCTAAATCAAAAACATTTTTCTTCTGTTGGGTAAACATGCATATTCTTTCTAGTCCATATGTCAGTTCGACGGAAACTGGCTTGCATTTAATTCCAGTCATTTGTTGAAAATATGTAAATTGAGTAATTTCCATTCCATCGCACCAAACCTCCCATCCAAGACCAGCCGCTCCTAATGTTGGACTTTCCCAATCATCTTCAACAAACCTAATATCATGATCTAGATGATTAATTCCAATTGACTTTAAGCTATTTAAATAAAGTTTTTTTATATTTTTTGGAGAAGGTTTTATTAAAACTTGAAATTGATAGTAGTGTTGAAGACGATTAGGATTCTCTCCATATCTACCGTCAGCAGGTCTTCTTGATGGCTGAACATAAGCTGTCTTCCAAGGCTTTGGGCCAAGAGATCTTAGTGTAGTGGCAGGATGAAAAGTGCCGGCTCCAACTTCAATGTCATAAGGTTGCAAAATAACGCAACCTTGTTTGCTCCAATATTTTTGAAGATTTAAAATTGTATCTTGAAAATTTTAAAATTTTGTTTTTAAATTTTTTTTTTTTTAGATTTCCTAATTTTTTTTTTTTTAGAAGCCATATCTCTGCCAAATAGATCTTTCCTCCAAAACATTAACAAGTTGATCAAGTTGATTATTATTTGAAGCAGAAAGTTTTTTACTTAACCAACCTTTTGATTTTTCAAACTTTTTAATAACTACATTTTCGCCAAATTTTTCTCTTAAAATTTCATTTGCATTGCCAATTCCATCTACTAAACCAAGTTCTTTAGATTTACTTCCTGACCAAAATTCTCCTGAAAATAATTCAATTCCAGAATTTTTGTTAAGCTTTGAGCCTCTGCTATCTTCTACAACTCTTATAAAATCTTTGTGTAAATCAAGCTGAATATTTTTTAATCTTTCAATATCATCTTTTTTTTCTTCAAGAAATGGATCTAAGGTGCTTTTATTTTTTCCTGCAGTATAAACTCTTCTATCAACTCCAATTTTTTTAATTAAATCTTTAAAACCAAATGATGAATAAATAACTCCTATAGATCCCACTATTGAACTTGAATTTGCATAAATTTCATCACCGGCACATGCTATTAAATAGCCGCCTGACGCTGCTACATCTTCTGCAAAAACTATAACTTTTATTTTCTTTTTTTTTGCTTGTTGGCGAATAAATTTATAAAGTAAATGAGATTGCACAGGCGATCCTCCTGGCGAATTAATCGATATTGCAACTGCACTAATTTTTTTTTGCGAAAAAGCTTTTTTTATAATTTCTTCTTGACCTGCAAAATCAATTCCTTGCTTAAACTTACCAACATTTCCTATAACTCCATTGAGTTTTATATGAGGAACAACCTTTTTTTTTTTTAAAAAAGCAAACATAAATAACACTTATAGAATTTTTTGTTTAATATAAAGTCTACTTATAATTGAAGATTTAGATGCGTCAATTGATAAGTGATAATAATTATGCAATTGTACTATCTTTAATTTATGGGAACAGTAATTCAACTAAAAAGACAAATAAATAATTCATATTTAGATCTAAAAAATTCCGTTGAAGAAAAATTGGTTTTAGTTGAAGAAAAAATCAAAAACAGATTAGTTAGTGAAGTTGATCTAGTTCAAAAAATATCTAATTACCACTTAAAAACTGGCGGAAAAAGATTAAGAGCATTGCTTACTCTTGGATCATCAAAACTATGTGGTTATTTAAAAGGCGGAAGAGACATAAATTTAGCAGCTTGCGTAGAGCTAATACATGGGGCAACCCTGATGCATGATGATGTCATAGACAATAGTGATATACGAAGAGGAAAAAAAACAACAAATTTAATTTGGGGAAACCAATCTTCTATTTTAGCAGGAGATTATTTATTAAGTAGATGTTTTCAAATGATAGTTGAAGATGGAAATTTAGAAGTTTTAAAACTTCTATCATCAACTTCAGCTAAAATTGCCCAAGGAGAAATACTCCAACTACAACACAAAAATGAAATTGACATGTTGGAAGAAACTTATTTAAAAATTATATCTTCTAAAACAGCAGTTTTGTTTTCTGCAGCAACCAAAGTGGGAGCAATCTTGTCTGAAAAAAGTAACAAAGAAAAAGAAGCTTTAGAATTTTATGGAAAAAATTTAGGTATAACTTTTCAAATTGCCGATGACACACTGGATTATAATTCAGAAGTAAATTCATTTGGCAAAAAAATAGGAAATGATTTTTTTGAGGGAAAAATTACACTGCCATTGATACTTTTATTTCAACAATCAAATAATTCAGAAAAGAAACAATTAGAAATTATCTTTAAACAAGACGCAAGATCTTCGAATGACTTGTCAGTTATATTAGACCTTATATCAAAATATAAAACTATTTCTCAATGCTACAAAAAAGCAGAACATTTTATAAATCTTGCTTCAAACTCTTTAAGTGTTTTTAAAGACACAAAGGAAAAAAAAATTTTAGAAAATTTAACTACTTTTAGTCTTGAAAGATCTTTTTAAGGATGTAATAAAAACTTATTCCAATTTCCATTGTCATCTTTGGAATATTTAAGCCGTTCATGAATTCGATTTTCCCCTTCGAGCCAAAATTCGATATTTTTGGGAGTCAAATTCCAACCAGACCAATATTCTGGCCTGTCCACATTTTTTTCATTATTATATTTTTCTTTATATTTTTTTATTGAGTTAATTAATTCATCTTTATCTTTCAAAACTGTACTTTGTTTTGATGCCCAGGCGCCAATACGAGCTGCGTGCGGTCTAGTATTATAATAATCGTCTGCAACTTTATCTGAGACTAGTGAGGCGTACCCACTAACTCTAACTTGTCTTAATAAACTTTTCCAATAAAAACACATTTCTGCTTTTGGATTTTCTTTTAAAGATAAACTTTTTTGACTATTTAAATTTGTATAAAAAACAAATCCATTTTTGCTAAAATCTTTAAGCAAAACTATTCTTACCGAAGGAAAGCCGTTCTTATCTGTAGTTGCTAAAGAAAGAGCATTTGGATCATTTAGTTCAGTTTCTTTTGCTTTATTCATCCATTTATTAAACAATTCAATTGGATCATTTGTGTCTAAAAAGCAACTATCTAGTCCTAATGAGTTTTTTTGATTCATAATTTCAACAAAATAATTTATATAATACAAATTAATGTCATTTAATACTTTTGGAAAGTTATTTCGTTTCACAACATGGGGTGAGTCTCATGGTCCAGCTATAGGATGTATAGTTGATGGTTGTCCTCCAAATATCAAGCTAAAAGAACAAGATATTCAAGTTGATCTAAACAAAAGAAAACCTGGTCAATCTAAATTTACCACTCAAAGAAAAGAGGATGACAAAGTTCAAATTTTATCAGGATTATTTGAAGGTAAAACAACAGGCACGCCTATTTCTCTAATAATATACAATAAAGATATGAGATCAAGAGACTACGAAACAATTAAAAATAAATTTAGACCAGGGCATGCCGATTTTACATATTTTAAAAAATATGGCATTAGAGATTATAGAGGAGGCGGAAGACAGTCAGCACGTGAAACAGCTTCTAGAGTTGCGGCAGGTGCAATTGCAAAAAAAGTATTGAAAAATAAAATTGGAAAAAGATTTAAAGTAATTGGTGCGGTCACACAATTAGGAATTTTAGGTTGTGATTTAAAAAAATGGAACGACCAAACAATTAAAAAAAACCCTTTCTTTTGTCCCGATAAATCAATTATTAAACTTTGGGAAAAGTATTTATTAAGTATAAGAAAATCAGGTTCTTCTTGTGGTGCTGTAATTGAAGTAAGAGCCAGAGGTATTCCTGTTGGTTTAGGAGCTCCTATATATTCCAAATTAGATATGGATATAGCGTCTGCGATGATGAGTATTAATGCAGTAAAAGGCGTTAATATTGGATCTGGAATGAGCTCTGCGCAATTAACTGGGGAAGAAAATTCTGATGAAATTTTTCAAAAAGGAAAAAAATTAAATTTTTATTCTAATAATGCCGGAGGAATTCTTGGTGGAATATCTACAGGTCAAGAAATAATAGTTTCTTTTGCTGTTAAGCCAACTTCGTCAATTTTAAAAAGCAGAAGAACAATTGATAAATTTGGTAAAAATACATCGATATCAGTAAAAGGTCGACATGATCCATGTGTCGGAATAAGAGCGGTTCCAGTTGGGGAAGCAATGCTAAATTGTGTGTTGCTAGATCACTACCTATTAAATAAAGCTCAGTGTGGAAATTAATGATTACTTTTGTATTTTAAGAAGTATATTTGAATTAAGTAAATCTATAACTCTTTCTTCTATTGATTGGCTATCAAGTCCAGCTAATTTATACATCAGCTCTGGTTTATCTTGATCTATAAACTTATCAGGTAAAATCATGGATCTAAATTTTAATCCTTTATCCAAAAGATTTTTTTCAGATAAAAAATTTACGATATGTGAACCAAATCCTCCAATAGATCCTTCTTCAATAGTAATAATTCCTTCATGATCTGTAGCTAATTGCCAAATTAAATTTTCATCGAGTGGTTTAACAAATCTTGCATCTGCTATTGTAATATTAATTCCTTTTTTCTTTAAACTTATTGATGCATTTAAACATTCGTTTAATCTTGCTCCAAAATTAATTATAGCTATTTTTTTTCCTTCTTGAATTATTCGCCCTTTTCCTATTTCTAATTTTTTATCAATTGAAGGTAATTCGATACCGACGCCTGTTCCTCTAGGATATCTAAAAGCCGAGGGTTTATCACTTATATCCACTGATGTATTAATCATTTTAACTAACTCAGCTTCATCGCTAGCTGCCATAACTACAAAATTTGGAAGAGTTGACAAATAAGTAATATCAAAAGAACCTGCGTGTGTAGGTCCATCAGCTCCAACTAATCCAGCTCTATCAATTGCAAAACGCACTGGAAGGCTTTGGATTGCAACATCATGAACTACTTGATCATATGCTCTTTGCAAAAAAGTTGAATATATAGCTGCATAAGGCTTAAAACCTTCAGTTGCCAAGCCTGCAGCAAACGTCACAGCATGTTGTTCAGCAATTCCAACATCAAACATTCTTTTTGGAAATTTTTTCCCAAAAATATCCATTCCTGTACCAGTTGGCATTGCTGCTGTTATACCAACTATCTTACTATCATTTTCAGCATGTTTAATTAAAGTGTTTGCAAAAACTTTTGTATAAGATGGAACATTAATTTTAGATTTTTCTTGAATTCCTGTCTGAACATTAAATTTAGATACACCATGATATCTATCCATCGCTTTTTCTGCAAAAGAGTAACCCTTGCCTTTTTTAGTTTTTATATGAATCATTATTGGACCCTCATGTTCAGATTCTTTAGCATTTTTTAATACAGGTATTAAAGCATCTAAATCATGTCCATCTATTGGTCCCACATAATGAAAACCTAAAGAATTAAATAATGTACCTCCGGTAACTGCTGATCTTAAAAAATCTTCAGCTTTCCCCGCTTTTGCACTAAATCTTTTAGAAAAAGATGAAATAATAAGTTTTAGAAATTCTCTTAAACCAAAATACAATTTACCAGAAAGTAATTTTGCAAGATAAGAACGCATAGCTCCAACAGGTTTCGAAATGGACATATCGTTGTCATTTAAAACAACAATCATTTTTGTTTTTGAAACTCCAGCATTATTCATTGCTTCATAAGCCATTCCAGCACTAATTGCTCCATCGCCAATAACTGCAACTACATCGTTTGATTTATTCGATAATCTATTTGCAACAGCAATTCCAAGCGCAGAAGAAATAGAAGTCGAGCTATGCGCTGCACCAAAAGGATCATACTCACTTTCAGTTCTTTTTGTAAAACCAGACAAACCGTTTCCTTGTCTTACTGTTCGGATTTTATCTTTTCTACCTGTTAATATTTTATGCGGATAAGTTTGATGACCAACATCCCATATCAATTTATCATTGGGCGTATCAAAAATATAATGTAGCGCTACTGTCAATTCAACAACTCCCAATCCTGCACCAAGATGACCGCCTGTAACAGATACTGCATCAATTAATTCTCTTCTAACTTCATCTGAAAGAATTTTTAATTCTTCAATTGATAGTTTTTTTATATCTGGTGGAAAATTTACTTTATCTAAATATTGATATTTGCTCATTTATTTCTATGTAAAATATATTCTAAAGTTTTATTCAAACTATTATATTTTTTACCATATTTTGTTAATTCTCTTTGAATTTTAAATCTTAATTTATTGCCATATATAACAGCATTTTTATATCCTAGTAAACTTATAAGAGTAGCTTTTCCTTGTTTATGATCTTTTTTAGTTTTTTTTCCAACTCTTTTTAAGTTCCCCCTATGATCAATTAAATCATCCGCAATTTGAAATAATAAACCAATTTTTGAACCAATATTCTCGAATTTTTTAATCATCTTATTTTCTTTTTTTGCAATAATTACAGGTGCTATACAACAAAAACCAAATAATCTTCCGGTTTTTTTTGACTGCATTTCAATTATT
>Ga0257113_1000413_pt1 | contig 14110 bp, 14 predicted proteins | sample LP_taG_4_FD_191568 | JGI IMG/M metagenome (GOLD analysis project Ga0257113, IMG submission 191568) | Marine microbial communities from Northeast Subartic Pacific Ocean, Canada - LP_J_2015_P26_2000m | ecosystem: Environmental > Aquatic > Marine > Oceanic | place: Canada: Northeast Subartic... | reverse complement strand
CTTAATCATGGGCTCTAACACCTTTAAATGTCTTCAAAAAGAATTAGAGGGTCGGGATATTATTGTTGTACACCGAGACGACAATCCCAAGGAAATAATAGAAAATTTAAATACTGAAAAATGTTTTATCGCCGGCGGCGGAAAAACAAACATCCGCTTTGCGCCCCACCTAACGCATCTTTATCTTACACCACACCCAAACATATTTGGTTCGGGGGTGCGTTTGTTTTCCGGTAAAACGGACGAAATGAATTTAGTTTTTGAAGCAATGATTCCTATTCATGGGGAAAAAGGCCTTTATCAATTTCAATATCGGATAAACAGTGACATTCGTCACAGCAGGTGACTGTTAAAGGTGTAGATTTGGTGTTAATAAAAAAGACCCGCCAATCTATAAAAGAGTAGCGGGTCTTTATAATTTTTAAAATTACCGGTTCTTTATGCTTTAGCGCGCTTAGCTTTTACAATTGCAGCCTTAATTTTCCCCCGCAAAACCCGACTGTCCAAAGTGTTGATTTCATCCATATTTCCACCTAAACCAGCCTTAACCAATCGCGAGATTAAGTCTTCATCTGATTCGCCCCCCAAAGAGGGTTGGGCGCTTTCTGAAGCAGAGGGGGCAGTTGGGGCAGAAGACAATATAGGCATGGCCGGCCGCTCAACAGAGCCTCGTTTAATTTTAACCAGCATTGCTTTGGCCTTCCCCCGTGTAGGCTTATCAGTTATTGCTGCTATGGGCTCATCGTCACCATCAAGGGCCTTGTTAACAACAAAGGAAATTAAATCATCCGGCGCTGAGAAGACCGGAAGCCCGACAGCCCCGTCCGAAGCGCTTATTGATGTCGGAGCACCAGCCGTTGGTTCCTCAGACAGCGCTTTAACCAAGTGGTCCGGCATTCTATTGCCCTTGCGTTTTGACTGGACGAGCATCGCTTTGGCCATTCCACGGGTGGGTTTGTCTGGAATGGCATTAATCAAATCCAAATTGCCATCGAGCCCAGCCTGAACAGACCGAGCAATAATTGCCTCTCGACTATATTGAGGCCCCAAGTCCTGAGACGAAGAAGTATCGCCTTTTTCTACCACCACATCTTCAGGAATAAAATAGCCGAGATTGTCTAAAATTTTTGATTTATTGTTTGAAAATCCCCAGATAGACATCCAAGAGAAGAGACCACGGCTTGTCCGACGACAGACAACCGAAGTGCCCGCGGCCGTTGGGTTAAGATCAAACACAACTGTTTCTTTGTGTACTGGGTTAAAACGCATCTCCATGGCCAATTGTTTGTTTTCATCTTTTGATAGGATTTTCCCACGAAATGATGGCGAGAAGCTAAACGGACGGATTTGAATAAAAGACCCAGGTTGGAAATTGAACTTATCAAAAGAAAAACGATGAACGTATCGACTGGATTCAACAACCGGCAATAAACGGAATATTCCAGGGAACCAAAAATTATAGTTTGATAGGCGTATAATTGTCTCCCAAACCAACTTAGGACGAACGGCATATTCATGTTTAACGATCGTTTCCGCAGCAAAAGGTTGAAAATAGGTTGAAACATTGCTCGTAATGACTGGATCTCGGCTTGCATCCACCACAAACAAGACAATCACAACAAAAACAGCTAAAATGGCAAGGGTTAAAATCATTCTAAATTATCCGAAATTAAGTTGGGATTTTACAGCGATAATTGAATAAGATTACACAGTTAGATGGACACTTAAACAAATAGTATGTTTTTATGTTAAAATTAATTTGTTTTCAATTTCTTTAACCCATCAAAAAGAATGGAGTTTTAACGATTTTTCTAATATTTATTTTATTAATCTGGCTCTGGCTTTTTGTTTTTTTTGGTATTGGTCTGATAAAAGAAGAAGAAACCAGCCAAAAAATTAAATTCATGCTTTACGGACATCGCGGTCTATTGAACAAAGCACCGGAAAACACACGATTAGCCTATGAAGCCGCTGTCCTCGCGGGACTTGGCGGAATTGAATTGGACGTTGTTCAGACAAAAGACGGTGAAATCATCTGTTCCCACAATTTTGATTTAGAACGGGAAACAAATGGGTTTGGGTATATTTACAATAAAATATGGTCGGATTTAAAAAATTTAAACATCGCCACTTATCGCGTTGGGGAAATGGAGCGGATACCCACACTAATGGATGTCCTTGAGCAGCTTCCTATTGACTATATTATAAACATAGAGATAAAGACACACAAAATATTAGATATTTCAACAGCCACAAAAGTGGCCAAAATAATTCAAAGAAAAAACAGACACAAAACAACCCTTGTTTCCAGCTTTAATCCTTTTTCGCTTCGAAGAGTAAAATGCGTCGACCCCAAAATCAAAACAGGGTTTTTGGTGGAAAACAGACGGATGATTTTGTTCACACCTCTTTCCAGAGCCGATTATTTACACCCAAGAGCGGATGTGTTTAACAATCAAACGATGGACTATTGTGGACGAAATCGTTTAGGAACAAACATATGGACAGTTAACTCAGGACCGGGTATAGCCTTTTTTAGAAAACGGGGCGTGGATGGAATCATAACAGACTACCCCGAAGTAAATCCTATCGAGATTTAATTTCGATGACACCGCCCATGTTATTCGTTCCATACATGGTCGTCGCCTCAGCAGAAGGCAAAAACCGCATTTCTTTCACAGAATTTATTGATATATCGTCTAATGGATCGAGGCCACTCATCAATATTCCATTCATATATATAGACGGATAAATTCCCTTTCTCCGAAGCCAGATTGGTCGAGCGGTTTCGATAGCATCTTTTGCCGTTCGTGCGATAGCAAGCTCCTTAATTTCTTCCTGGGATATAAAATTTTTTGGTCTCATCGGTTTCCGACCCGTCCCATTTGAAGTACATCCGGCCACAAAAATAACCATCCAAAAAATTAAGAGAATCTTTAAATTCAGCTGTTTTTTCAATAGATTCATAAAAGAATGTAAGGCTGTTCGACAAAAAAAATAAGGGCCCGTTTGCCATGAAAACAATAACCCCTATCGAGCTAAAGAAACGGATTGATAATAACAATAATTTTGTTTTGCTTGACGTCCGCGAAACTCACGAGGTGGCTTTTGCACAGATCAATCCCCACACAAATATTCCCACGGGAATCATTCCTGTCCGCCATCAAGAACTGGACAAGAATACGCCCATTATTGTTATGTGCCATGGCGGCGTTCGGTCTACTCAAGTGTGTCGATATCTTGAGCCTTTGGGATATGATGTAACAAATTTAGAGGGCGGCATTGACGCTTGGTCTCAACTGGTGGATCCAAACCTGCCCCGGTATTAATGTTTAAAACATCGGGTTCCGGTGAATATCATAGCGATGCTATACTCGTCGCAGGCGTCAATCACTTCTTGGTCCCGGATGGAACCGCCGGGCTGCATGACAACCTTTATTCCAGAATTTTTAATGGCATCAATGCTATCTCGGAAAGGGAAAAAAGCATCGGAAGCCAAGACACCGCCCCTTACTTTTTTGCCACCCTTAAGAAGCGCCATATGGACGGCATCTACGCGACTCACTTGTCCGGCACCAAGGCCGATAGTAGTATTGTCTTTCGCGATCAAGATACCATTGGACTTCGCATGGCGCAAAACTTTCCATGTGAATAGTGCTGTTTCTAAATCTTGTTCCGAAGGCTTTGCCTTTGTCACCGTGTTTAAGTCTTCGCGTGTTAAGGAGATAATGTCTGTGTCTTGAACTAACAGTCCGCCGTCTATATTTCGTACTTCAAGTTTGGGTGATCGTTTTCTAAACGCTCCAATCTCGAGTACGCGTAGATTATTTTTCTTTTTGAAAATCTCCAACGCTTCTGGCTCGAAGTTTGGCGCCAATACAATTTCTACAAACACTTTATCGATGGCTTCCGCTACATCTTTGGTACAAATACGATTGAAGGCAATGATACCGCCAAAGGCAGACAAGGAATCGGCGTTGAAGGCGCGGGTGTAAACATCTAATAAGTCATCGCCAATTGCCACGCCACACGGATTTGAATGTTTCACCACTACGCAAGCGGGATCATCGAATTCTCTCACGCAAGCCAAGGCGCCATCCGCATCCATAATATTATTATAAGACAGTTTTTTCCCTTGATGAATAATGGCGTTTAAAACATTGGCTTCCGTATTCCCGGGAATTTTATACGATGCAGCAGATTGATGTGGATTTTCCCCATACCGCATTTCAGAAAGTTTTTCAAATGTGAGTGAAAGATCATCAGAAAGTTTTTCGTCTTTCAAATAATTATGAATTATCGTGTCGTATTGGGCAGTGTGGCCAAATGCTTTAGCGGAAAGAGTTTTTCGCAGTTCGAAAGAAATTTCTCCGGATTGAAGTTTATCTGTAACAATCGAATAATCTGTTGGATCAACAACCGCACAAACCCACCCAATGTTTTTTGCAGCGGATCGAATCATAGTTGGACCGCCGATATCCACATTTTCTAATGCCAAAGCCAGGTCACAATCTTCCCGAGAAATCGTTTCTGAAAAGGGATAAAGGTTGCACACCACAAGATCAATCCATTTAATATTATTGGCTTCAGCATCATAAGAGTGTTTGTCTCGAAGTCCGAGAATTCCGCCTTCAATTAATGGATTGATGGTTTTCACTCTACCACCCATGATCTCCGGGAATTGGGTATAATCACTCACATCGGTGACGGGAATATTAGCTTTACGCAGTACTTTTGCCGTGCCGCCTGTGGATAAAATTTCAACGCCGAGTTCATTTAAAGATTGAGCTAATTTCACCACCCCAGTTTTATCAAAGACAGAAATAAGCGCCCGATTTATTTTGATTGGATTTTGATTTATTATTGGTTTTTCTATCATGTTATTTAGCCACAGAGATCACAGAGTTTAAAAATATTACTTAAAATTCTCCATGTGCTCTGTGGTTAATTAATTGTATTGCTTCTATAAAAGCTTTGCCTTCTAATGTTTGGACTTTGGCTTTCAGTGAAGCCACTGTGTCATCGGAATCCACCGCACATTTTTTCTGAATTAAAATGGGTCCGCCATCCACTTCATCTGTAACAAAATGAATGGTGCATCCCGTTTCTGTTTCACCATTCTTTAAAACTTCTTTATGGACATTGGTATCCATTCCACAGGCATATTTTGGCAATAAGGATGGATGAACATTTAATAATCTATTTCGCCATTTTTGGCAAAATCCTGCTGACAAAATTCGCATGAAACCAATGAGTAAAACCAGATCAACATTATGCTCTTTTAAAACGACCGTCATTTCAGAATCAAATTCTTCGCGAGGTTTTCCTTTGTGAGAAATGAATAGCGCTGGCACACTATGGTTTTCTGCTCGTTTTAATATATAGGCATTCTTTCGATTAGAAAGAACAACAGAAACGTCAGCATTCAAATCTCCGGATTTGATCGCATCTAATATAGCTTGCAGATCAGTCCCCTTTGTGGAACCAAGGACGCCCAGTTGGATCATCGCAAGGACTTCATGTGATCAATACGCTTCTGAATCACGTCATCTGTTCCAATATCGGTCCGGTGAAAGAGCGGACCAGCAATAGAGGATACTTCTTTTTCAGCAATTTTTTCCGCTTCCGAAATTGTATCGGCTATTCCCACAACAGCAATCGTTCGACTTCCTGATTCTACCAAGTTCGTGCCCTTGAAATCAACGGATGCATAAAATAATCCATCGGGATTAGAAATACCTGAAATGTCAATCGGTTCACCCTTTACAGGGTTGTTCGGATATCCTTCCGGTACAGCATATTTACAAACGGTGGCTTTCTTCGAAAATTGCACATCAATTTTATCTAATGTTCCACCAGCGATTCCATTGCAAATCTCAATAAAGTCAGACTCCAAAAGAGAGAGAACATTCATGGCTTCCGGATCTCCAAAGCGCGCATTGTATTCGATGAGTTTTACCCCGTTTGTGGTTGCCATAAATCCACCATACAGAATCCCCTTGTAGCCTTCACCAAATTTATCGTTTACTGCCTTGGCGGTTTTAATGTTGATTTCATGTGCTTGGGAAATTTCATCATCCGATATAAAGGGGAGTGAATGATTGGCATCAGAATATGTCCCCATTCCCCCGGTGTTTGGACCCGTGTCACCCTCATAAGCCCGTTTATGATCTTGAACCGCGGGCATATGTTTTAAAGTGTCCCCGTCACAAAAACTCATGAGCGAAAATTCTTCTCCGATGAATTTTCCTTCAACCACAAACGCACCGTTTTTCTCCACCAATTCTTGACAATACGCTAACGCCTCACCGTGGGAATGCAAATGCTCTCCGGATACTTTTACGCCCTTTCCACCAGCGAGTCCATCATATTTCACCACATAGTTTTCACCCAACTCGTTTAAGAATTCCGCCACGCCACCCATGGAATTGAATGTTTGATATTTGGGCCCACCGGGAATGTCATATTCATTCAACAAATTCCGCGTAAACGCTTTGGATGTTTCCAATTGGGCTAAATCTTTTTTGGGTCCAACGACCTTTACGCCAGCTTCCCAAAGCGCATCCGCCACGCCATTTTCCAATGGGTTTTCTGGTCCTATTATAGCTAAGGTGGTGCCTGTTTCTTTTGCATAGCTCACAACAAAATCTGGGTCGTTGAAATTCCCAATTAGTATTTCGTCGCAGAGCTCAGCAATGCCCGGATTCATATTTGAAGCAAGACAATAAATTTCTTTTTCTTGGGGGGAGCGATCCAATGCGCGAACGATAGCGTGTTCCCGTGCGCCGGAACCGATGACTAATATTTTTTTGGCCACAAAGCTCACAAAGGTTTTAATATAAAATTAATTATCATTTTTATTTATATTATTAATCGCCATGGCAATTGTCATACCAACAGATGGCCCAATTGCAACACCAATAGCCACCCAAAAAGGAATATTTCCTGTCACAGCGCCCACAATGGATCCAACAGTAACACCAAAAGAAGCACCAAGGGCAAGCCATAGACTGATGGATTTATTTTTTTCTTTACTCGTTTTCTTTGATCCTTATGGTAACTTACCATTCCGGTCATTCACACGCATCGTTTCCATCTCTTCGATCTTGGCATCGTCAATATCATTAGCCACATAATTTCCATCCAAACACGCCATGCAAGGCGTATCAATATGGTGATTTCCTTTCCGAGTTACCGCTTCTACCAAATCATCAATTTTTTGATACAAAAGCGCATCCACATTCAAGTATTCTTGGATTTCATCTTCGCTCATATTTCCAGCAATGAGCTCGTTCTTGGTTGGCATATCCATGCCATAAAAACAGGGCGATTTTACGGGCGGACAGGCAACGGCAAAATACACTTCTTTGGCGCCAAAATCCCGAAGCATACGCACAATCTCCCAACTGGTATTTCCCCGGACAATACTGTCGTCCATAATCAGCACTTTTTTATCACGAATTTCTGTTTCTTGTGGCACCAGTTTATATTTTACAGATTTCTTTCGTTCTGTTTGTCCCGGCATAATAAAAGTTCGGCCGATAAAGGTATTTTTATACAAACCTTCAGAATAGCGCACACCCAATTCATGGGCAAAAGACAAGGCCGATGTGTTGGCTGTGCTTGGGGCAGGAATCACAATATCGGGGGTTATATCGGGATATTTCTCTTTCCACGCGTCTGCCAAATTTTGGCCCATCCGTAATCGCGAGCGATACACACTTACATCATTCAACGTGGCATCCGGTCTGGCGAAATACACATATTCAAAAATGCAGGGATTAAATGATTTTTTAACCAATCGTTTGCTGAATACTTTTCCAGCTTCATCTACATAAATCAATTCACCGGGGAGCACGGTTCCTTTAGGCTCAAACCCCATAGAATAAAACATGGTGTTCTCGGAAGCAAAAATGTAATCCTTTCCGTTATTCCCATTGGATCGCTCACCCTTCACCAGCGGACGAATTCCCTGTGGGTCTCGAAAGACCACGAGCCCCTTTCCAATCACAATACTTACAACGGAATAGGCACCTTTCACTCGTTTGAAAATTTTGGTAACAGCGTTGCACAAAAGGTAGAAAAACTCTTCGCTATCTTCTGGCGGATTGTTCGTATGAAGCAGATCTGCAAAATAATGGAGCAACACCTCAGAATCGGAATTGGTGTTTAAATACCGGCTATCTTTGTTTGTGATTTCTTCAGCAAGGCTCTGATAATTGGTAAGATTCCCATTGTGGGCCAGAGCGATGCCGTAAGGGACAGACGTCCAGAAGGGCTGCACTTCGCCATGACTAAACCCGCCGTGGGTGGGATATCGATTGTGAGAAATTCCAATATTACCCGTAAGAAGCGCTATGTTTGATTCATTGAAAACTTCTTTTGCGAGCCCCATCCCCTTTTCTTTATGCATACGGTTATCATAGGTCATAATCCCAGCGGCATCCTGTCCGCGATGCTGCAAATGAATGATGCTATCGTAGAGTTCGGTGGCAACAGATTTATGGGAATAAATACCGGCAATACCACACATTAGATTAAATCCACAAGTTTAGACGAAAGCCCGGTATATAATTCGGGTGTGAGTTCTAATAATGTCTGTTTATCTTCATCAGAAATCTTCAATCCGGATACAAATTCAGCCATAGATTCTGCATTGATAGATTGGCCTTGAGTCAATGATTTCAACTGTTCGTAGGCGTCTTGTTTCCCTGATTTTCGAAGGATGGTTTGGATGGCTTCTCCCAAAACTTCCCAGTGATTATTGAGTTCGGCGGACATTTGCACCTTATTAATTGTAATACGGCTTAAACCCTTTAAAATATTTTGTAGTGCCAAATAAGAATGTCCCAATGCAACGCCTTGATTCCGCAAAGTTGTTGAATCCGTAAGATCTCGCTGAATACGAGAAATGGGAAGTTTGGTAGCCAGGTGATTTAGTAGCCCATTGGCGATACCCATGTTTCCTTCAGCGTTTTCAAATTGAATCGGATTAATTTTATGGGGCATGGTAGATGAGCCAACTTCGCCGGCCACTTTTTTCTGAACTAAAATTCCACGACTGATATAAGACCACATGTCCCGGCACAAATCCGTAAGGATTGAATTAATGCGAACGACTTGGTGAAAACTTTCTGCCAACGAATCGTGGGATTCAATTTGGGTCGTAATCAAGTTTGGCTTAAGCCCAAGCGATTTAATGAATTTGGAAGCAAATCGTCTCCAATTCACGTTTGGATAGGCCGCCACATGTGCGGACCATGTTCCGGTGGCGCCGCTAAATTTTCCCAACAAGATATGAGATTTAATTTGACCAATCTGGCGATCCAACCGAGAACAAAATACGGCCAATTCTTTTCCGAATGTGGTAGGCGTTGCAGGTTGCCCGTGAGTCAACGCTAACATAGAAGCCTCTTTATATTTCCGCGCCAGTTTCTTTAATTCTTTATTCACCAATTGTAGCGATGATTGGTAAACTTGTTTCGATCCGTCTTGCCACATGAGCGAATATGAAAGGTTGTTTACGTCTTCAGATGTGAGTGCAAAGTGAATCCACGGATGAAGCGATTTTTTTACTTTCCCTTGAATATAATATTCGATGGCTTTTACATCATGGTTTGTTGTGGCTTCGATTTCTTTAACTTTTTCTGCACCAACCAAATTGAAGTTTTGATAAATTTTCCGCAATCGCTCTTGTTCATCTTTTGAAAAGGGCGGAAGGTCATTGATGGATTTTTCATTACTGAGCGCAATAAGATATTCAATCTCTACCTTTAAACGATAGCCCATTAGCGCAGATTCGCTAAAATATTTTGAAAGTTCCGCAATGCTGTTGGCATAACGACCATCAAGTGGTGAAATATTACTTAAAGTGTTCATTTAATTTTTGGCCACAGAGATTGAAGAGAAAACGCACTATTTATTTTTCTCATAAAACTATGTGAACTCTGTGTCACCCCTAAACCCCGAAAATTCTTTTAATTGCTAACGCACAATTTCCCGGATCAAGAATAGTTAACACAGGCGTATTGCTTGGCATTTGTAGAGTAGAGTGAATATTCACCAGCATATCTGTTTTATCTGCAAAAGGCGGACACCCAATCGTTGGGAATTCACAATTAGCCGCCACAAATCCGGATAATGCATTGGACCGTCCGGCGATGGTGATATACACGATATCTTTCTCATCCTTATTTACGGTCAATATCTCCAACACTTTCAATGGCTGTTTGTGAGCAGATGCTGCATGCTGTTCCCAGGCAATGCCGTATTCATCTAATTTGTCAGTAATCTTCTTCGCATGGGGTTCGTCAGATGTGGAACCCATAATTATCACTGTTTTCATAATACTTCCTTCAAATTTTCATTAATTCGTTCATTAACAGGTTTTCCCGAATCAGGAAAAGGGAACAACCTGCTCGTTATGGTTTCATATAAATAGATATAGCGGCTCGAAAGTTCAGCCACCAATTCTTCCGGTGCTTCCGGCAATGTTTCATCATTATAGGGATCACAATTATCCACAAACCAAAGTCGTAAAAATTCTTTATCAATATTCTGGGGTTCTTGTCCGGCTGCCATTCGTTCACCATAGGTTTTGGCAATCCAGTAACGGCTTGAGTCCGGTGTGTGGATTTCATCAATAAGCATTATTTCACCACTTGAATCCCGGCCCATTTCATATTTGGTATCGACCAATATCATGCCGTTTTCGGCAGCTTTCTTTTGTCCGAAAGCAAAGAGTTCCAACGCCCTTTCGCTACAATAATTCCAGTCTTCTTGCATCATCCACCCTTCGCTCACAATCTCATCCGGAGCAATGGGGCGATCGTGGTGCTCTTCTTTGGTAGTAGGAGTAAGCATGTTGGCAGTTAACTTTTGATTTTTCACCAAGTCTTCTGGTAGGTCGTTTCCGCAATATTTTCTGTCGCCCCTATTGTAAACTGTCCAAAGTGAAGTGCTGGTGCTGCCAGTAATATATCCGCGGACCACAAATTCTATGGGGAAGACATCACAATTTTTTGCCAGAGTCACATTGGGATCGGGGACTGATATCACTTGGTTAGGAATAATGTGTTTGGTCTGTTCAAACCACCACGCGCTGGTGAGATTTAAAACTTGGCCTTTAAAAGGAATGGAGGCAAGAACCCGATCGAAGGCGCTTTGACGATCTGTGGTAATGAGCACGACTTTGTCGCCAAAATTATATTGGTCCCGGACTTTCCCGGTTCGCTTGGTTCCGCCGGACAAAGACGTTTCGGTTAAGGTGTTATTCAGTTCCGCTTTGATGCGGTCTTTGTAATGCTCAGTTGATTCGATAGCATTCATGAGATAATGGGTTGAATAATATGTGTGTATCTAAAAGGTTGCCTAAAACATTTTCCAAGTTACCGCTCTTTACCGTGACATTCCATATGACACCGCGTTTAATTTCGGAAATTCCATCAATTTCAAATCGTTCTATCAGAGATTCGAATTTTGCTCGTCCGATCATGTCTTCTTTTTGACGTACCAAGAAAGATGTGGTGTTTTCTATCGACGTGGGTTTGCTAATGAATTCCTTATTGGAATTATAAAGTTCGCCTGTTTTGTCAATTTTTTTCAAGATGGATTCCCGGTTACCATCCATGGATATTTCCCAATGGGTTTGGCGCGTGATGGTAATATCGTATCCCAAATGATCCAGCGCATTACGAACGGACGATGCTTCGTTATCAGTGATTATCATATCAATAATCCATTCGGCGGCATCACCGTTGGCTTTATAATTGGCCACTTCATAATGGGGACGATTAAAGGACAGAGTATGATCGGTCAACGGATTTGCGTTTTCGATAAAATCTTTCATGGATGAAAAAACGGGATCACCGTTTCCCGTCCGTTCCGGGTGGGGCATCATAGCCATCACATTTCCTTGCGGGTTGCATACCGCCGCCAGGTTGTACATAGATCCATTGGGATTGGTGGGAAATTCGTCCATAATATTTCCAGCGTTATCGCAATAGCGGTAAACGGTTTGGTCGTTGGCGATCATTTTTTCAAGCAACTCATCCGGGATAATAAAGCGCCCTTCGCCATGGGCTAAAGGAATATTGATAAAATCGTCCGCATTCAAATGTCGAGTGAACGCACCACGGTTTGGCGGTACAGACATTTTCAAATTTGCCCATGTATTATAATAGCCAATCCCAACCACATGGCCGCCTTTCACGCGCTTATTATCCGTTAAGGCCACACCGACGCGATGATCAGCCAGCCCGGGGACAAGCCCGCTTTCTACCAAAATTTGGGCGCCGTTGCAGATACCGAGAACTGGCTTTCCTTTTTTGGCTTCAATTTTGACTTGCTTCATGATGGGGTCCAGCGCCGCAATCACACCGGCCCGGGAACGATCTTCATAAGCAAAACCGCCCACGATCACATAACCATCAAAATCAGACAATTTTTCCGGTGGCTCATTCCATAAAAGCTCAACAGGGTTTAACCCGACACGGTGACAAGCCATGAATGTTTCTCTCTCTGTGTTGGAGCCGGGAAATTGAATGATAGCGATGTTAATATTAGACATTTATCAAACCCGTAATTCTTATAGCAAAAAACACCCAATGAACAAAGAGAACAACAAACCCGGCTACAAAAAATGCAAATCGCCGTGGCACCCAATTGCTTGTTGCGCGAATATAGCTGTGAATATATCGAAAGGCTACAAAGGACCAAGAAAAAACCAAGTCAACAATGGTAACATCCACAGTTAAATATACCAGAATGCACAGTAAGTAGAATAACAGAGGTAATTCGAATAGGTTTTTATAATGGTCTCGCGCTTGAAGAAGATCATCTGGGACGTCTTCCCTATTTTTATATAAGATAAAAAAACGCATCTGAACCCGTCGGTTTTTTGTAGCGTTAACATTTTTCCAGAGCAGGATAAACATAACCAAAAACGAAAGCAATATCATTGCAAAAACGGGGTAAAATAATTGAATCGAGTTTATCATAAAATTTGGACTGTTTTATTTTCGTTTGTAATCAACCCAATTTCGTAAACTTCTGTCAAGTTTTTTAGCGCACCCTTTATAGAATTCACATCATCCGAATTCACAATTAAGACCATTCCAATGCCCATATTAAATGCCCGAAACATTTCATTTTTATCCACATTTCCGATGGATTGCATTACATTAAAAACGGGTAACACGGGCCAGGATCCGTTTTGAACTTCCACACCGCAACCATCCGGTAAAATCCGTGGAATATTTTCCACAAGTCCACCACCGGTAATATGGGCGACGCCTTTAATATCAATGCCTTTATCCAAAACAGAAAAAACATGATTCGTATAATTAATATGTGGTTCCAATAATGTGAGCCCCACTGAATTTTTCAATTCATGGATCGTATCATTCACATTGTATTCGCCAATTTCAAAAAATAATTTTCGGGCAAACGAATAACCGTTGGTATGCAGTCCGCTGGATGGAAGCCCTAACACCACATCACCCGGTTCAATAGTTTCACCAGTAATAATTTTTTCCTTTTCTACCACCCCGGTGATGATGCCCACCAAATCATGTTCTCCGGGCAGATAAGTGCCTGGCATTTCTGCTGTTTCACCACCGACTAAAGACACGCCCGTATCCCGACAGGCTTTGACCATGCCTGAAACAATTTCTTCAATAATGTCCGGATTCAATTTGTCATTTGCGATATAATCAAGAAAAGTGAGCGGTCTTGCACCCATGACCAAAATATCGTTGGCGGCGGCGCTCAAAAGATCAATGCCAATGGTGTCGAATTTTCCCAATTTCCGGGCAATGATTGTTTTCGTCCCCACGCCATCAATGCTCTGAACCATTACCGGATGATTATATTTTTCCAGAATAGGTTTCAGATCGTAGAGCGAACCGAAACCCCCGAGCCCTGTAAGCACATTGGACGTAAAAGTTGATTTCACCCCATCTTTAATGCGATCCACGGCTTCGTTTCCAGCATCAATATCTACACCGGCCGATTTGTAATCTATCTTGCTCATTTTATTTTTACCACAGAGTCGCAGAACTCGCAAAGATAAAACATAAAATTTCTTTGCGCTCTTGGCGTCTTCGTGGCT
>Ga0257113_1000410_pt1 | contig 14131 bp, 9 predicted proteins | sample LP_taG_4_FD_191568 | JGI IMG/M metagenome (GOLD analysis project Ga0257113, IMG submission 191568) | Marine microbial communities from Northeast Subartic Pacific Ocean, Canada - LP_J_2015_P26_2000m | ecosystem: Environmental > Aquatic > Marine > Oceanic | place: Canada: Northeast Subartic Pacific... | reverse complement strand
ATTCACAATAGAAATAATCTCATCCGTGGTCATAACCCTGCTTAAGGCAGTAACCAGCCCAACACTGTATTCATAGTCCACCATAGTAGAAAAATCCTCTGGGTCACCCGACATAGAGTACATTGAAAATAAATTATTTACCTTACCTTGATCTTCTGGTATAGTCTCAAACTCCGGGTCATCATCCATTACAACACGATGCATTTGTTTAACCACATCTGCAATAGAAAAACTGGTTGTAACCTTATTATTGTTTTCAAGCATATCCTGTAGATTTATTATCTCATTTAGTGTTCTCGGATTTTTCATAGACCCTTCTAGCCTAACCCTTATATCCATTGTGCCTGTCATCTCTTGATCTATAAAATCGATGCTGTCTCTAAACTCTGTACCTGGCCTAAAAAAACTGGCAATGTTGACATCCACTTTTAGATACAATAGTCCGACTATTCCTGCGGATGCAAATAAAACACCTACGCCCAATATCGATTTTGGATTCGACGTAACTGTTTTTCCAAAATATGCTATTAGGTTCTCAAATATACTTGGTCTTGTTACAGCCTTTGAGCTCATGTCCCATTTTTTTAAAGATATCGCAGCTGGGAGGAATGTTGAGCTCAGAATAAATGCGTGTGCTATGCCCACGCTAATACATACACCATAGCCCATAAGCTGTTTTATGGGTGCAAAGGATAAAGAGAGAAAAGCAGCAATAGTAGTTAGGCTAGTTAAAAAGATAGGAACCAAAAGAGTGTCCATGGTTGACTCCAATGATTTTTTCGTATCTTTCTTCTTTCTCATTTCTTTGAAAAATTTGGCAACAAAATGCACACCATCAGAGTTTGCTATTGTAAGCAGTATTATTGGCATTGAGGCATTGATGATTGTAAAATAAAATCGCTCTGACCCGGTCACAAACACCATCCAGCCCATGAACCCTGCCATGACAATAAGCGACTGTATAATAACGGCAAACACCATTACAACGGCAAACGGATTTCGAAGATTTACCATTAACACGATAGCCATTATGAAAAGGCCAACCCTAAGTAAAACAGTGATATCATTTCTGATCATCGTAGGAACAGATCCAGTGATATAGGCTGTTCCTCCATAGTGAACCTCGTATTCGGCTGGTAGAACGCTATCCCCTATTGTAACGACTACGTTTCGCATCACGTCATGTGGAATATCTTCGTAGGGCTGAACCATAATATTAAAATACTCTTCGCTCGCGCTGACCACTCTTTGCTTTATAGTGGGATTTTGTTTCAGATACTGTTTTATTTTATCTATCTGTTTGGCACTTAAATCTCGTACAGGCTGAAGATCACTGATCTCCATAAAACCATTTTCACTGTCTATTCTCGATATGGTTGTTATACAAGAAACCTTTTCAACCTGATCTAAATTTTCTAGTGCTTTTGTGAGATCCCAGAGCAAGGAAAATGATTTTGAACTGTAGATTGTTTGGTCTTTATTGCCAAAAGCAATAAAAATAACCTCGGTACTTCCAAATTCATCCTGAACCGCGTCCCAAGACATTCTTGAGTCTAAGGTCTCAGGCAACATCGCCATCATGTCGTCATCAACAACAAGATAGCTTATGCCCGCTCCCATAATTAGAGTAACCAGGACTGGTAAAAATATCGCTTTCTTTGGATTATCTAGAACGCGTTCTATGATCCAAGATCTAACTGGATTATTAACGTCAGAATGCGTCAACGATTAAACTGCATTATCTTATAAACAAATGCCATAATGTCTAAATAGTCAATCGCGTTATCCTCATTTATGTCTGCAGGTGGAGTTGAATCGTAAAATTCCTCATTATAACACGATGCATTTACTTGACAATTTGGCATACTGACCATGTCTATAGTATAGCATAAATCATAGATATCAACAAGTTCATCAAAGTTTACATCCCCAATCCTATAGTCAGGAAAACCAGTAGTGTCTTCGCCGCCAAGAAAATCAGTAGAATATTTTTGGGCCCTGGCGATCATAGTATTGGTTCCACCGAACTCATAGTCCCAGACAGTAGACCCAGCAGAGTCTACCTCAAAGATTATTGCATCATCTGCCACAGAGACAAGGGTATTGCCATTCGGCAGTCTGAATGCACCGCCCTGAACGTTGGTATGGAATCCCCCAGTGTGAATCCAGGTTGGACCAGCCGGACCAAAAGGCTGAACATTAGATATTATATAATTAATGCTGTCAACAGACAAAGGTGGCGTAAACTCAAAAACTGCAGAGCTTTGGGCACCATAATTGTTATTGTAAAGGATCAAGTTTCCTGCACCTGGGTATCCCTCTGGTATCCAGTTTACACCGTGCTGACTGTCTAATTGCTGCTGGTTACTGGAGCCTCTATCATAGACCTGAGGATTACCCCAACGATATAAAAAGTCACCTCCTTTTCCCGAGTTACCACCCGTATGGCCGGCTGCTTCTTCTGTATTAGTACTGTGGTCGATGATATATATTTCATCATGGTGTCTAGAGCATATCACGATTTGGTCTAAATACGGGTTATAATCAATCGCGTTAATATGTTTCCAGTCAGCATTGCTCCCTCCAGGGCCACCTCCTCCACCTACATCTCCATAGTTAATGTCCATAAGCTCTGGATGCTCAGAGATCACACCATAACCGGGCAGGCTTGAATCATAGTCTTGGACCAAATGATCCCATAAATGCCACTCCCAAACTATGTTTGCTTGATTAGGCGGTAATGGCTCAAGCTCAAAAATAGTCTCTGACCACATCTCATTTAGTGGATTATCTATCGACTGCCTTCCCATTGCATATGCCTCAGCAGCAGTTTTTCTTTCCCAGGCGACCACTAATATATTACCATTGGGCAGAGGCTGAACATCATGATGGTGCTGGTATACATCATCTGAGACTGTATACTGCCAGAGGATGGACCCGTCCCATGCAATATGTGCAATCCCTCCACCGACACCACCCGCACTCATTGTCGGGCTCTGTACTCTATAAGGATAGATTATAGAACTGTCAGCTAGTAAATAAGGCATGCTGGCAGCGCCCCTAGGGTGAACCCATGTATGGACCGTGTTCATATTATTATCCAATAAATAGCTTGTGCCTCCAGTCCCACCACCTGGACCACCTCCTGTGGGCGAGAATAAAGTATAACCGTCAAACACTTCTGCGCTGCATAGTGTAGTAATGCCTAAGATGATAATCATTAGAGTAGTTTTGGTACCGTAATTCATAATATAATTTCCATTCCGGTGTTTTAAAATATATGCAAACTGTCTAAAACAAAGTTTGTATTTTAACATTTAGACTCTAAAGGCGTCAAATAGGTAAATATCATAAAACATATTCTTAATATCTTCCTATAATATTACATGCTCATTTAATACTTAAACAACTTTACTTTGAAACTTAATAGAAAAATAAAGGCCTACATTACAATAGGCAAAACATTTGGCGTATGGGTTAGCCCAATTATAACCGGTATATTTCTTCTAATAATGCGTACTTTTGTAAGTATCGGGTTATTGATGGATAAACTGTTTTTCAAAATTGCTAGAAAACCATCCCTACAAAGCCCTATTGTGATTGTTGGAAACCCTAGATCAGGAACCACGTTTTTACAACGATATCTAATACAATCAAATCTTGGTTGTGGGGCTCAACTGTGGCAACTGCTTTATCCTTCTATTGTATTACAAAAACTGATTAAACCTTTGTTGCCTCTGCTAGAAAAAATTAGTCCAGCAAGACATCACTCTACGGCCGCGCACAAAACCAGTCTAACTTCTATTGAGACAGATGACGTAGGACTATTTTTTAGATATTTTGATGGGTTTTTTCTTTATGGGTTCCTACTATCTTTTGCAGATGAAGATCTTTTTGAATACTTTGATCCTAGAGTTCGGAATACAAGTAAACGTGATTTTGATTGGTTCGAAAGTGTCTGGACCAGGATAATTGCCAATCAGAACGTTCCATACATAGGTAAACTGTTTTCACTAAGCACAAACCTTCCTGCATTTCAAAAAAGATTTCCTGATGCAAAAATACTTTACATGGTCAGAGACCCCCTAAAGGTTATTCCTTCAGGCCTAAGTCTAGTAACAGGAGTCCTAGACAAAAGACTTGGATTTTGGAGTCTAAGTAAAAGTAAGCGTGATCAATATATCGCGCGGCTTTACAATGCACTGGTTGAACTTTTAAGAAGATTTCATGAAGATTGGACAAATGAGAGTATTAACAGATCGATGGTTTTAATCGTAAGATATGATCAGATGATGAGTAATTTTGATCAGCTTATGGACAGTGTCCTTGACTTTATTGATCAACAACCTTCAGAAGAATTAATTGAGGAAATAAAAAAGACTGCTGAAGCGCAACGAAACTATAAAAGTAAACATGGTTATGATCTTAAAAAGTTTGGTCTTACAGAAGAAAAAATAAAAAGAGACTGTCAGTTTATTTATGAAACTTTTCTAACAGAATGATTCAATTAAATAATAATTTATTTATCATAATAATCTCAATCGGCATGTTTTCAATTATAACTGCTGAAATAAGATTAGACAGCATTGACTCTATAATAAACTGGAATATTATTCAGGAAGAAGATATCCAAATAAGGTGGACTGATTACAATGGTTATCCGATTTGTCAGACAATAAGTGTTTTACCTTTTTCAATGGAATCTATTTTATCAATAATTGAAAATGTTGAGAACTACCCTAACGTGTTTAAAAGAATTCACAGGACAAATATTCTTGAGGAAGATATCGTTCATGTGATGTTAGACATGCCTCTTTTCTTATCAAACAGAGACTACGTAATCCAGTATAAAAAAAATAAAACACAAGATATCTGGGAGTTTACATTTAGCGCTGTTAAACATATAAACGCGCCTGAGAGTAAAAACTATGTAAGGCTTGTAAATGCAGCGGGTAAATGGAAGCTGATACCGGGAAATAACAATCAAACCTCTGTAACCTATACCTGGAACGGGGAGCTGTTAGGAGACTTTCCTAGCTTTGCCCTCAAACGCGCATGGAGAACACAGGGAAATGAAATAATACACTGGCTTAGCCATGCGTTGGAATAAACTTATCTTATTTTCTTTATTATTATCTATATCCACTCCAAAAAGTGAAACAATAAATACCTACAAAGGATATCTAGACTTCAATTATATATCAAGGATCTCAGACCAATCTATTATCAATCTTCCCTATAGAATATTTAGCCTAAACATTGACCATCAAAATGGTGATCTTATGCTAAGGTCTACAATCGCTCTTGAACATAAGCTGAGAAAGGATACATACTTTCTATCGAATAATTCACCTACTGATTTTGAACTAGACATGAGAGAGTTATATCTACAGATGTTTACAGCTTGGGGAGAGATTCGGGTTGGAAAAATTATCCACACATGGGGCAATGCTGATGAAAACAGTCCTGTCGACATAGCCAGTCCTTTTGACTATTATTATACATTCGGCTCAGGCATAGAAAAAAAACTTGCTACATTTTCTTCAGCGGTTGATGTGTATATGGAAGGCATAAAACTAGGACTTATTTTTTCTCCACTACACAATACTCACAGGACTCCACAAAATGATGATGACTTTCCTATCAAACTTCCGGTCAGTCCATCAGAAGATCAGATCATGAAAATTGATGGGCTTCCTTATGAGCTAGGTGCTTACATTAACAGGTCTTTTAGCTTTGGAGATATTTCATTGAACTATTTTACTGGTTATGATCGATTGTTCAACCTATCTGGCGTTAATGGATTTGGATATGGTGCTGATATTAGTAATCCACATATTGATGTTGTTTATGGGTATAGAAAAACAAGTATGACTGGTATTGGAACAACCTTGTTTATTGGTAATGCCTCAATTCGTGCAGATGGAGCAATATTTGACACAAAAGATAAAAATGATAACATTAAAAGAGAAAGCTCAAAGACACCTTGGATTTTTGATTCACTACATTATTCATATCCACTTAAAGAAAAAGCAAAATACTTTCAAGCTACAGTTCAACTGGAAATAGAACTACCGTTTGACATAAAATTTGTTGGACAGTTCTTTAACTACGATACACTTGACTATAGCTCAGACAGTTTACCTCTTGATGAAGATGTCTCCATACCAAATCTTGAGATCAGCGTAGATGAGTTAGACCCAAAAAATATTTTTACCCCAGGCTATGGTTCATCGCTTGCGGTTTTAACAAAAAAAGCAATTATTTTATCACTTGAAAAACAGCTCCTTGATGACCAACTTACTCTGACTGTATCTTCCATTTTTGATATTGACAACACAGACTATAGTGGTACCTCTCCCGGCTCCATTTTATCATTTGAGGTTGCTTATACTATTATAGATAATTTAGAATTAACGATCGGATATACAAGTATCAAAGGTGATAAGGATCACCCTCTAGGAGAAAACTACAGGCTTTATATCATGGAAGATTTCTCTCATATTCGTGCTGACCTAAAATATTCTTTCTGATAATTTTCTTCTTATATCTATGCACATAAAAATAACTGGCGCTGGGCTATCGATGGCATGTGTCCTAGTAAGTTATTAGAATTATTTTGTAAGAATTACTTTTTTATATAGTACTTCTCTTGGGGTTTTTAGCTCAATGATATATATCCCAGAGCTGAATCCCGACGCATTCCAGTTAAATTTGTAAAGACCCTCAGATGTATGTGCATCAAATAATATATCAACTAAATATCCTTTAATATCATAAACTGAAATTGTTAACTCTGCATTTTTTATTAACCTAACCTCAAATCTAGTTGCAGGATTAAAGGGATTCGGGTATGGATTTTCAAGGCTAAGGACTGCGGGGATGATACCTGCCATATCAATCATAACATTATCGCACTCCTGTTGTACCTCAATCTGAAACGAATAGTAGAACTGATCAAGGCTAACATTAAAGTTCTCACTATTAGTGATACAATCAGGTACATTTTCACAGAGGCTGTTCCCGCCAATTGCAAAATAAGGAAACCATGCGCTATCATCACTACTCCAATCAATATTCATAGAACAAATACAGTCTGGAACAGCGGTCAGATTATTATTAAAAAGCCATAGGTATTGGAGCTCGCTCAGATTACATAAAGATGATGGCAAAGAGTCAATCTCGTTGTACCCAAGATCTAAATATGTAAGATGAGATAGACTATCAATGTCTGCAATAATACTTCCTAAAATATTGTTTGATATATACAGAGACCTGAGCTCTTTAAGCATATTAAAACTTTCTGGCAGGGTTGATATTCTGTTCCACTCGATATATAATCCGCTTAGACTGGTCCAATTGCCTATAGATTCAGGCAGAGTGTATATAGTATCATTTACGCCTGTGCTGTTTCCATAGTTTCCTGCTACTAGTATTTTTAATCGCCCGTTAAACCATGTTTGCGTTCCGATTTCTAGTGCTGAATTATATTGTAGTTGGTTTAAACTAATTATATCATTCAATCCTTCTAGGTCTTGATTAGAAAAACAACTGTCCCCAGCTAAAATGTTGACATTTCCAGGGATCGAATCAAAATAAGTATATGCACTATCACACTGTCCAAAAAGGAACCTGCTAATAAGAGTAACAACTAATATAAAATATTTTAAACTGTTCATTTTTCTACTTTAGATATAGAACTTTTTTTAGCTGGATTTCATTCCCTTGGTTTAATCTAATGAAATATATACCAGATGGAAATCCTTCTGCGTTCCACTTAAACTCAAATTCATTTACATTATTATCTATAGAAATTTTTTCAACTAATCTGCCGCTAACATCATGGATCTCAAGGTTTGATCCTATACTGTGAATATTAGTTACCCTAATATGAAGCGAAGGATTAAACGGATTAGGGTATGGGTGTAACAAGGTTGCCCGATCAGGTAATAAGAATGTGTTTGTATCGATATCTAATTGTCCAAGAAATAATGGAGCAGTAACTGACTTCTGCATTGATGGTTTGTGAATTGGAGTCACTTGAAATAAAAAATGATTTTCAATTAATGAGCTGGATGTGGTGCCATTAAAGGAAATAATTTGCTGCTCACCAGGAGCAAGTTCTACAGAACCATTGTGATCACTAAACCAGTCTAAGTTCTCTGAGAAGTTATAATTATATGTTTCAGGTTTTGAGCCTTCGTTTTTGATGGTAAAAGCAATTTCAGCACTACCCTCTGGTAGGTAGACACCCTCAACCTGGCTATTATTTATTCTAAAATCATCAATGATAACACTAAACGCTATTGGGTACAAACCAGGAACACGATGTGCACGATATACAGCACAAATGGGTTCACATAGGTTATAGTTACCCTGCCAAACTATTTCGCCATTTTCGGACACCTCTAGAGAGGTACCATTCCCACCTACAGTAGTAATAAGATAGTTTCCATTATCAAGTTTTTGAGCATTACCAGATGCAAATCCAAACAAATTTTCTGGAAGAGAATATTCCCAGACAATATCAGCGAGGTCATTATCAATTGATATTTCAATTGCTCTAGTTATAGGTTCATCTGTTCCTAAAAATTCCTGGCTAAGATTTCCATTGTCGAGCGTAACAACATTTCCATTATCAAGCTTCTGAAGACCGTGCTGAAAGCTGAACCCAAGATCTTGACCCATGGTTACATCTCCAGATGGCATATCACGGCCCATGTTCCATATAATATCGCCACCGGGGTATGAAATTTTTGTAATTCTTGACAGGTGTCTAGTAGAAATATAGATCGCACTCTCCTCTTCAGAGAAGATCATTGCATTCACATGTGTCCAGTCGTACTCCTGATTGACAGTGGAACTTGGAAACCAGGTGCCGCCAATCGCATCAAAATCATCCATAGAAAAATAATCAAACACGCTCCAGCTCCAGATTTCTTCCTTGGTATCCTTGTCCCATTCCACGAGCCTGTCACCCACCCACGGAAATTCTAACGTGATACCATTTGCTGAAAATCCAAATTCTTGATAGCTAGATGTCCATGACCCAATAGGTATTGGCCCTAATTGACTTATCGAAACAATCCCTAAATAATTTCCATTAGGGAGCTTAATTAGATCATGGTGCAAGAATTCTTCATTTGGCTCTTCCCAGAGAAATTCATTGCCAATTGAAAACTCTATTCCTGGAAGATTATTCTCTAATGTGGGGTCGGAATAACAACCTAATAAGTCGAGATAAGGAGTAGAATTATAGTAGACAATATTTTTATCGCCTGTATTCCAGACCTCTCTACCATTTTGATCAATTATCGCACTGTAATAATTATAAAACGAACCAAAAATTGTCAGCCCTGAATTAAATTCCTGGTTATTATATAAAGTGGCTGTTGCATCAGAACGTTTAGTATCCGTACTACACGCGTTCGACTCCGACCAAAGACCCTCGTAATTATTATAGACTGGTTTAATTCTCCAAAAATAATTACTACTCCATTCAATATTTTCCTTATCAATATATATTAAAGAACTGACAATAGTATCAGTAACGGGTACACTAAAATCAGACTCGGTTGAAACTTGTAATCTATATTCCAAAGCATCCGGTATTTGTTCCCACTCGAACAACACATGAACATAGTTGAGAATACTATTATTGACCGGAGATATAATGTCTCCATATAGAACGGCAGACAAAAGAAAATTATAACAAATAATTAATGAAAATATATTTTTCAGCATTGAGATTGTGACCTAAAAGCTTATGATAAGGCTAGTTAAATGTATCCTAAATCATTAATCTTATCATAAATCTGATCTACAAGCTTTTCTGGAGAAATACCACTTGAGTCAATAATGATTTCAGCATTTTTTGGTTCCTCGTATGGGTCTGAAATACCTGTGAACTGTTTAATAACACCCTTCCTAGCTAATTTATAAAGACCTTTTACATCACGCTCTTCACATTTGTCTAATGATGTCGACACATGGACCTCAATATATCCACCTAGTTTGGAAATTAATTTTCTATTAAATCTTCTATCTTTTTTGTACGGTGCTATAGGTGCACAAATTGCTATACCTTTATTTTTGGTAATCTCACTAGCGACAAACCCGATTCGTCTTACGTTTAAAGATCGATGCTCTTTTGAGAACCCTAGTTCACTAGACAAGTGTGTTCTCACTATATCTCCATCCAATAATGTTACAGGACGACTCCCATTTTCTAATAATTTGATTAGCAAACCATTGGCAAGAGTGGACTTACCTGAACCTGATAGACCAGTAAAAAAAATAGTAAAGCCTCTATCTTTTTTTGGAGGCCTTGACTTTTGCAGCTCTTTCGCTACCTCTTGATAGGTAAACCAACTAGGAATGTTCGTTCCATCATCCAAATGTTGACGGAGCTCTGAACCTGATACCGTTTTATAGTCGATTCCATCTGGGACCTCATCGATCGGTTTATATAAATCCTGATCAGGCAGATAAACCAAAAATTTAAACGGAACCATCTTAATGCCTATCTCATCCTTATACTTTTCAATAATATTTTGTGCATCATAGGGTCCGTAAAATGGATTCCCATTTTTATCATTACCCGGACCTGCGTGGTCTCTCCCTACAATTAAATGAGTACATCCATAATTTTTTCTTATAACTGCATGCCAAAGCGCTTCCCTGGGGCCGCCCATTCGCATTGCCAAAGGTAATAAGCTTAACATCGCTAGATCATCAGGATATTTATCTAGCACATGCTTATAACAACGAACTCTGGTATAATGATCTACATCACCCGGTTTTGTCATGCCAACTACTGGATGAATTAATAGTTTAGCATTCAATTCTTTAATCGCACTTAAAGTCATCTCAACATGTGCACGATGAAGTGGATTTCTAGTTTGAAAAGCAACAACCTTATCCCATCCCAACTCCTGAAATTTCTTCTTTAACATATCTGGTGTATGTCTTAAGGTCTGATAGTCATAATGATGTGGAAGATCAATACCCTCTACTGGTCCTCCAACATATACTGAATTGCTCTCATTCAATAAATAATCAGCGCCGGGATGACTATCATCATCAGTACCAAAAACCAGTTTAGATTCCTTTTTTCTATCTGGTTCCCAAATATTAGTTATTCTCATCACAGCCAAAGAAAACCCTTCTTTATCTTTTAATGTTATAGAATCACCTTCAGATACTGAATCTGCAAACTCAGAGGTAATATCCAACGTTATTGGTATTGGCCAGACTGTACCATCACTTAATCTCAAATTATTTACCACAGACTCATAGTCATCTAACTCAAGAAATCCATTTAATGGAGAAAATCCGTCGTTTAGGATCATCTCAAGATCACAGTTCTGTCTTTCAGTTAGTACCCATCGTAGATAGTTAAGTGATTTTTTCTTTAAAATATTTTTTGATTGATCGTTCATAATTAATGTTAATTCATCTTTTTATTTTATTATTTGATTCAAATTCTTTTTGATAGTAAAAAAACTTATAATAAAATAAATATTTAGTTAATCTTGTTGTTTTAAAAATGATTCAGTAAATATTTCATCATCCAGCTTAGCATTAGGCTTAAAAGCTTCAATTTTCATAATAGTATAGTCCCCATTAGATTTATGCATTTCCATGATAGTAGGTAACCAATAGTTTTCTTTTTTCACAATATCTTTTAAAAATAATGTTTTATCCAAAACAGATTCATTAGTAAAAAATTCTACTTTCCTTATTTGCCATAATTTGTCATCTACAAAAATCTTTTTTCCCCAGTATGAGCTCTTTTTAACTGGCCTTGACAATAATATTACGCAATTATGACCGTCAACTTTTTCTGTACCGTCTAATATAAAAGTATCATCATTAATACTGCGACTTTCTAAATCTTCATATATGAAGTCCGTCGCCATAAAAGATTTACCTTTTTCTTTAGATTTAACGCGCTTTGCCATTTTTAGTTTTGGAAGAAAAAACCATTGGTCTGATGAGCCATCAGTCTTTATCCAGCTTAATAAACTTGTACCATTTACTGACTTGGGTTTCAAAAATTTTACAAGGGACTTTTTAGAGTGTTCGCCAGACCTATATTGCTTCTCATATCTTAAAAAAGTTCGAGTTTTCCGTTTGATCTTTCCAGATTTGTTTCTTACAATTTCTAAGTGAATTTCTGATATGGATGATTCTGGCTTTGGAGCAGTGATTACTTTTTCCATCACACCAATCGCCGTATAGTCTTCTTCAGCAGAAAAAAGAAATGAAAAATAAATAATAATTATAAAAAACTTATTCAGTTTCATCATCTTTTTCACTCTTAATAAATAAGAGGCTAATAGGTGTAAAAATTAGACTAATTAGTGCTACAACTAAATAATCCTGTCCCTGTTTAAACTCTGATAGTCCCGCTGCTTGTAGACATACAAATATATAAAGAATGATAAGCAAATCAGTATTATTATTTGCCCAGTCAACTATATTTTTCAAAGATATATTGACTATGCTGATTGATCCAGCTGAATCAACATAGATGCTAACTATCCACCATGTTATCATACCAATTGCAAATAATAGTATTACGATACTTATTCTTTTATCTTGTTTTACGTACATTATTTTCGAATAAACGCTGGATCAATAAGACTAACCATTGCTGGAAGGATTGCCAGACCACCGATTAAACAGAAACCTATCGATGCCATAATTAATACACTAAATGCCTTTAGAGGCATAAAAACGGAATACATTAAAACAGAGAATCCTACTATTACCGATATTCCATTGAGCAAAATCCCTTTGCCAGAAACTTTCAAAGTATTTGTTATAGCTTGCTCAAGCTCATTACCCTCTCTAATGTGCTCGCGAAGATGCCACAAAAAGTGTACGGAATAATCAACGCCGACACCAACTAGAACACATGTAAGTAATGAGGTTGTCATGTTTAAGGGGATACCAAAGTTTCCTAAAAGACCAAATATCAATAATACTGCAAGTGACATGGGTAAACTGGCTAAGATACCACCGATAAAAGATCTAAACACAATGGACATAATTATAAAAATTATTACTACTGCAATAGCAAGGCTAATTATCTGACCACGGATAACAAGATGACTTACAGCGCCTAATAAAGCTGCCGGTCCTGCAAGCATTGGCTTAATTGGTATCCCATCGTAATAATTCGAATGTATATAGTCCTCAGTATCATCAACTAGAGCCATCAAATCAACAGTGCTAACCTTTTTTATTCGAACAAAAGATTGCGTAAAACTGGGGTCATCCGTATCGTTTAATATTAAATCAAAATCGTTATCCTCTCCTGCAATTGAATATAGAAACATATACTGCTCAATAAGCTCTCTGCTTGATGGTATTTTTAATGAATCAATATTGCCATTATTAAAAGAATAGTGCATTTTTTTAATTACATCTGCAATAGAGTAGGTTGAGCTAACCGCTTTATTTTTTTCTTTTATATGGTCCATTAGTTTATCTATATGCTGTAAACATAATGGATCATATATATCACCCTCGATCAGTATATTTAACTGCGTGGACCCACCAAATGTTTGGCTAATTACTCTACTAGCTTTTCTTATTTTTGAATCTTTTGGGAAAAAATGATCTGGAACTGTATCAATCGTAATGTCTCTTATACCAAAGGAGAATAAAAACATCCCAACAAAAAGAATTGCTAAAAAAGGAGTTCGATTCCTAACAAAGAATTTTCCCCAGTTGACTAGAAATTTATTTACTAATTGTAAACTATTCTCTTTACCCAAATATGTAGGCCTAGGAACAAGAATAAGTATTGCCGGTATAAGAAAAAGACTTAAAAGAAAGGCAACTGCTATCCCGAAAGATACAAGCAGACCAATTTCTCTTACTTTGGGTAGTTCATGCGTCATCAGACTCATAAAACTTATTACAGTCGTGATACCAGCAAGAAATATAGGCATCCCAAGTCTGTTCATGGTTCTTTTTAGAATCTTAACTCTACTTAAATTTTGATCAATCTTGCTAAATTCGTAATAGTGTGAAATGATATGGATACCATAATTATTTGCAATTGCAATCAACATTATTGGAATCAAGCCACCAATAATTGGAACAGAAATATCTAACC
>Ga0257113_1000404_pt1 | contig 14228 bp, 14 predicted proteins | sample LP_taG_4_FD_191568 | JGI IMG/M metagenome (GOLD analysis project Ga0257113, IMG submission 191568) | Marine microbial communities from Northeast Subartic Pacific Ocean, Canada - LP_J_2015_P26_2000m | ecosystem: Environmental > Aquatic > Marine > Oceanic | place: Canada: Northeast Subartic... | reverse complement strand
GGATATGGATTGATAAAGATGGCGCTAGTCCAAGCAATGAACTAAAAAATATTTTGTATGAATTTAATCTTGGTAAAAAGAATATTGGCGTGGAGTATGAATCATATGGTCTAACAGGAGGAAACGCCCTGCGGCTTAATCAATCTCTTGTGGATTTTTCATTGAAAGATGAATCCTTTTTAATTTCCAAACTTAGATTGATTAAATCCACCTCAGAATTAAGCTATGTTAGGAAAGCCGCTCATCTTGCGGATAAAGCACTTGAAAAAGCATGGGAACTAGCCCACCCGGGTACGGATGAATCATCCATACTTGCTGCTATGCAGAGTGAAATTTTTTTAGGAGGTGGGGATTATCCAGGCAATGAATTTATAATTGGCTCTGGGGAAGATGCACTTTTATGTAGGTACTTTTCTGGAAGAAAGAAACTAAAGGATTTTGATCAACTGACAATTGAATTTGCAGGCGTGTACCGGCATTATCATTCAGCATTGATGAGAACGATTCCTATAGGGAAGGCTAAAAAAGAACATCTGGAAATGCATCAGTTATGTACAGAAACTTTGGGCGCTTGTTCTAAAGCTCTAAAGCCTGGCAATCTGGCTGGGGATGTATTTGAGGCTCATAGGAAAATTATTGATAACTCAAAGTACAAAAGTGCACGATTAAATGCATGTGGTTATTCCTTAGGAACAACTTTTGCCCCCAATTGGATGGATTGGCCTATGTTATTTGCAAATAATCCAGTTCCGATTGAAGTAAACCAAGTTTTTTTTATGCACATGATTTTAATGCATTCAGAATCAAAAACAGCCATGAATTTAGGTGAAACCTATCTTGTTACCAAAAAGGGATGTGAAAGATTGGGAAAATTGTCTCTTGATTTGGTAATTGGTTAATTGTTGTTTAATCTGTGAGCTGGATTAAATTTAGAAAACTATTAATCAACATTCCTTGCCATTGGTGGTAGGATAATATTGTTGTATAATGATAACTGAATATACCAAAAAAGATATTTCTAACATTCTCTATGTAATTAACGATGCTGCTATAAAGTATAAAAGCGTGATCCCTGGTTATTGCTGGCATGAACCTTATATGTCGGAACAAGAACTAATTATCGAATTTAATAATAGAGTTCATATGTTTGGCTATAGAAGTAATGACAAATTAATCGGGGTAATGGGTATTCAAAAATTAAAAGAAGTTACCTTGATAAGACACGCTTACACATTAACTTGCTATCAAGGCACGGGGGTTGGAAAATTATTGCTTAAATATATTTTACAAAAAAACAAAAGCACCTGTTTATTAGTGGGCACTTGGCGGAATGCTACTTGGGCAATTCGATTTTATGAGAAATCTGGTTTTATTCTTCAAACAAAAAAACGAACTGTGCAACTACTTAAAAAATACTGGAAAATACCCGAAACTCAAATTGATAATTCAGTGGTGCTAAAAAAATAAATTATTTATTATTAAACATCACTATTTTTTTTAACAATAGAAAATAGCACATGAAATCATATGTAATTACTAAATGAAGATACTTTTTTTAATTTTCTCTTTAAAAAAAGTTCCAACACTTTCCTGGAGCTCTTTTGATGCACTAAATTTAAAGCCAAGAATTATCACATTATTATATCTTGTCATTGGCTTAATATTGTTTGGGCTAGGAGAAACAATGTTGATTGCCGCTAATGTTGGGGTAAGTCCCTGGACTGTCCTTGCACAAGGCATTTCTATTAAAACAGGTTACAGTATTGGCATTTCAACTTTTATCGTTAGTATAGGGGTTCTTATTTTATGGATACCATTAAAGCAAAAACCAGGCATTGGGACAATATTAAATACCATTATTATTTCTATTGTTCTTGATGTATCCTTGCCTTACCTCCCAACGCCTGAATCTTTTTTCCTTCAAGCATTGCAAGTTTTTATTGGTGTAATAATTGTTGGTCTTGGAAGCGGTTTTTATTTAATTTCCAATCTTGGCCCTGGTTCAAGAGATGGATTGATGACCGGATTACAAAAAAAAACAAACTTACCTATAGCCTTGATTCGCGCTATAATTGAGGTTAGCGCAGTAGTTTTTGGTTTTTATCTTGGTGGAGTCGTAGGAATAGGCACTCTTGTATTTGCATTCGGCATAGGTCCTGCAGTATCAGCAGGTTTATTTTTCGTTAGTCGTTTTTTTAAATAACTAAATTTTTTTAAAGTTCATGGATATTGGATCAAGTGCTTCCAGTGCTCCTGATCCAATATCATGCCACAATCCGTGCAAAACCAATTCTTTTTTATTAAGCGCACTTTTGATAAAAGGAAAATGGGTCAGATTGTTTATAGAAAATTTTATACTTTCTTTTTCTAAATCTACAATGCATCCTTCATTAAATTGATTTCTATTATTGCTAATATTCTCATATGCAGGTTTTAAAATATTTAACCATTTATCCACAAATATTGACTCATTTGAAATTTGATCATCGTTGAATAATTTATAACCACTCATAATCCCTCCACAATGAGAATGACCAAGAATGATGATATGGGAAACTTGTAATGTCTTAATTGCATATTCCACAGCAGCAGATGTGCCATGATGGTCGCCGTCAGGATTGTATGGTGGTACTAAATTGGCAATATTGCGATGTATAAAAAACTCTCCGGTATCAGCTCCAAATATAGATGTTGCATGTATACGAGAATCACAACATGAAATAACCATGGCTCGTGGATTTTGGCCTTCACTAGCTATTTTGTTATACCAATTTTTTTTCTCTTCATAGGCTGTTGCTTTCCAAGCTTTATATCTCTTGATTAAATAATTTGGCAAAATTTTGATATAATTAGACATATGAATAATATTCTAACATAAAATTTATAGCAGGGGCTAAAGCTATGTAATAATTTCTTATTTTTCACTATACATAAATTTTAATTATTTATATAAAAATAATTTTTTTTTGATATGTAGTTGGAGATATATGAGCAAAACCAAATATAGTCGAAAATTCTGCGTAGCACCTATGATGGGTTATACAACCCCACATGCACGCAAACTTTATCGTATTCTCTCTCAAAAAACATTTCTCTTTACTGAAATGATAGCTGCATCAACAATGTTACACTCTAAAACAAAAGATCTTATTATTGAAAATGATTTACAAAATCCTATAGCACTGCAAGTAGGTGGATCCGATATTGATGATTTGGCGCTCTGTTCAAAAATTGCAAAATCTTATAACTATGATGAAATTAATCTTAATGTTGGTTGTCCAAGCAAAGCGGTTCAAAAAGGCAGTTTCGGTGCATGTCTTATGCAAGACAAAAAATTAGTGAGAGCATGTTTAGAAACCATGCAAAATGCCAGTGATATTGAGGTTACTATGAAATGTCGCATTGGTCTCGGCAATGATTTAAATTACGATTACTTTTCAACTTTTATTGATGAAATTGTCCAAAGTGGTATTAACATAATATACGTCCATGCTCGCAATGCAATTTTAAATGGTATTAGCCCTAAAGGTAATCGCTCGATTCCTAGGTTAAATTATGAGTTTGTAAAAAAAATAAAGAAAGAGCATCCTCATGTTCAATTTATACTTAATGGGGGAATTGATAGTTTAGACAAAGCTTACGCATTGTCGAAAGAGCATGATGGCGTAATGCTTGGTCGATTAATCCAAAATAATCCCTTTTGCTTAGGCAAAGTTGATAAATTATTATTTAATTTCAAAAGTGAAAAAAATCTTAATAAAAAAATTATTCTAGATTATTTTAATTACATAAAACCTAAGATTGGAAATGATTCTATTTTTCGTTTATTAAGTCCTCTATTGCAAATTTTCTTTGGTATTCCTGATAGTAAAAAATTAAAAACAGAGATTCATCAACAAATTAAGGATCAAGAAATAGATAATCTAGAATCTTTATTTCTACAGTTTATCAATCTGCAGAAAAAAGCAATCCTTAGCTAAAAAGGAACTTGGTAAGAAAGGCTAATGATTTCCACTCCTGGATTTTTGTCACCGAGGTTTGCATTGGAAATATGCCCAAAAGACAATCCAAGTCTATTTTTATTTTCTAATTCATAGCTTACTTCAAGTGTTGTTCTAAATTCAATATTATTTCCTAATTTTTTTCCATCACCATCATCATAATACCCGACCCCAAAACTGGGTGTAAAAATAACATTGGATTCTTCACCTACAAATAAAGTACCAAGATTATCTTCTAAATAAATACCGCCTATAAAATATGCTGCAGAGTCAGAAGTCAATTCTATACCAGCAAAAGGTTTGAGAAGAAAAAAATTCTCACTCTCTGGCCCTATTTCAAACAATGAATTATCAAAACGCCTCTCATATCTAAAATCTGTAGATGTATTTGTCTGACTCCCATCAAACTTTACATCATACATTCCTATGGCAAAAACATCATAACCTGTTGCTAATACGGGACTTGTTAACAAACAAAATAAAATAAATGTTTTTTTAAACATATTTATAAGTTTATACTTACGATATATCTCGAAACGATCAAATAAAAAATTCTTCTGATGTTACATCGCTGTGCATATACCCTGTAAGAGCAGTAAATGACAAAATACTTTTTTAGGCATTATTAATATGCATGTAAGAACTTTGGTTTGATTCAAATAAATCAATAACATTTCCAGAATCATCAAAAAGTCCAGCAATTATCTTGGTATTATCTAAAGGTTGTTGAAATAATGAGCAAACTATTTTGTTTTTAGCGTGCTGTAGTTGGTTGTGTTTTGAGGACTGATAACCCCTCACTATACGTACAAAACTATTGTAGGGATGCTTAAGGTTAGAAAAATTTTGATATCCCCACCAAAAACAATCATTTTGGGCAGATAAAGGACGTGAAACATCTACACCCCTATTTAAAAACAATATTTTTTTTGATTCACTAAAAGCTGCGTGCTTCAAATTAGTAAAATATTGTTTGTGTCCAGGATTTGCAGATATTGCTTTATTTAATCTTGTAGTCCATTTGCTTATTGCTAATGTTCCTTGCGTCGATATATTTAATGCGTCCTTTTTTTTAAAGCCATAAGACTCTATGGTAGCGTCAACACCGTGATCAAACATCCATAATACAATATCCTGTGGATTAGGAGCAGTTTGCAATTGCAATAATTTTAAAAACATTTCTTCCTGTGCTCCACGCAAAAAAATAACTTTACTAGGATTCAAAAAAAATTTTGCTAATAGTTGGTTACGTAAGTCAATTACACTACTTAATGTTTCTTTTGATTCTTTACCCAAACCAATTATATTCCCTAGAAAAACTAAACAATCCTCTTCTTCAAATTTTTGCAACAAGTGTTCTTTAATTGAATTAAAGGCATTTAAACGTGAGTGAATGGAGCCGATTGCCCAAATTTTTTTTGAATTATTAATTTCTAAAAAGTGTGATTCTTTATCCACTAATCTGTTTGTTATACAAGGTGTTTTCTATTTTTTCTGTAGCTTGAAAATAATCTGTTTTTTCGACTGCTGCAACTTCTCGAGCCAAGCGTTCTAATGCAACTTGAAACATTTGGCGCTCACTATAGGATTGTTCTGGTTGACTATTTTTACGAAATAAATCTCTAACCACTTCTCCAATTTTAATTGGGTCGCCGGAAAAAATTTTTGTATCATACTCCTGTGCTCTTCTGCTCCACATAATACGACGAATTTTTGGTCTTAATTTTAAAATATTGAACACCTCTTCAATAACTTTTTTAGAAGAAATTTTTCTAAGACCCACTTCAAGTTTCTTGTCCAAAGGAACTCGAATAGTTAATTTTGACTGTTCCATTTTTACTACATAAAACCGAGTTTTAATATTAGCAATTTCCATTGTTTCCGTACTTATAATTTCTCCAACACCATGTTTTGGGTACACAACTACTTCTCCTATTTTAAATTCAGTATTTTTTTTTGCGTTCATTTATTTACCTGGTTTTTTACTAAAATATTGTTCAAATTTATTTTCTACGTTTTCCCATTCTTTGGTATCAGAAGGGGGTTCATTTTTTTCCATAATTACTGGCCATATTTCTGAATAAGTACGGTTTATTTCTGCCCATTTTTCCATACCGTCCTCTGTATCTGAACGAATTGCATCAATGGGGCATTCTGGCTCGCATACTCCGCAGTCAATACATTCGTCTGGATGAATAACTAGCATATTTTCACCTTCATAAAAACAATCAACAGGGCAAACTTCAACACAGTCCATAAGCTTACATTTAATACATTTTTCATCTACAACATACGTCAAACTTTTAACCTATTTCGTTAATTGTGATTTTTTTAGAGCTCTCTTTTTGGCATTACCGCACTGAACATCTGATATATACAACAAACCTGCCAAACGCCTCATAAGGTTAGACTCAAAATCATGCAGTTCCCCATCTTCCAAAATAATTTCCCACAATATTTCTAGTAAAATAATTTTCTTTTCATTAGAAAAAGATTGGTTGATCTGTGATGTAAAAGAGTGAAAAGACTTGTGTTCTTCAAGCTCCTCCAAACATTTTTTTAATTCTGCTTCTACAGCAGAAGGTTCCTCATGAAATATATCAATTAGCACTTTAGATATTTTATCAACTTCCTGCTGATCAACATGACCATCAATATTTGCAGTTTCTAACATTAAACCAGATAAAAGGTGCAGATCATCTGTATTATTTTGGTGTATTTCTTCAGACTGGTGAAAAAAAAATTTCAGAGAGTTAAGCAATGATTATCCGATTATAAAGATTATATATATTTATTAAAGTAGTTTTCCCAAAACTGCAAAAGGAGAATTAGGATCAGCCTTAATTTCTTTCTTGGAAGTTAATTTTTTAATCTTTGTTTTTGTAATTTTGGCTATTTTTTTATTTTTTATTTTTATAATACCCTCCTTATTATCAGTCATTTTTTTAATAGATTTATTTTGTTTTTTAAGCTTAAAGAAAAATAATTTTTTGTTGTCACCAAGATTCAAACTTTCTAATCCACAAAATTGCATAATATTCTTTAATTGGTCAGAATTACATCCAATGGGATTCATCATGTCGGAAGATTCAATAAAAGGTCCGTATTTGATTTTTTGTCTTGCAAGAAAAAAAACTCTTTCAAAAACATCAACACGAATTGCAAAATTGTCCAAGCAATAGTATCCAATAGCCGACCAATAAGAATTAGGCATTTTTGTTTCAGTTATAAAAGAGACTCTTCCATCTGTAGGCAGTGGGTAAGCATAATCAATATCCCATTCATAAAAAATTTTCCATAAAAGAGCATTTAGTTCCATTGGTTGTTTTTTTAAAAAGTTAGGCATGAAGAAAAATCTTACCCCTATACGAAGACCGGTACGAGAAATGGTTGCCTTATCGTGCTCTGTCATATTTTTTATAGTATTGTCATGGTCACCAATCAACATTGTACCAAGAGCTCTAAAAACATTAAAAACAATGGCCCTTACGTCTGAACTTATAGTTTGGTCTAAATCTTCTGTAATAGTTTTTAAAGTAGTGAAAATTTTTTTCTCTACCCATTGTTGTAATTTTCTTGTAATTAATATTTTTTTATCTGATTCTAAAAACTCTGTATTAAGTGCTTCTGCTTTAGGTGAAAAAATATTAATTCCTTTTACTAATTTTCCAACAGGTTCGTCACCCCAATAAATATTTACTGGCTCATTAATTTTGAATGAACGAATATCCCCCAAATTAATTGAATCCGAAGGAGCTTGTAAAAAAATATCAATTTTTTCTTCAATCATGGAACGAATGGATTTTTTAACATTGGTTAGAGAGAATAATGATTTTAAGTTTGATATATTTAATTCTAGATCAAAACCATTAATATATCCATAATTTTGTCCATTTAATTTTATAGATTTATTTTCATCAACTGTAATAACAGGATTTTCACCTCGCATTTTCGTATCAATAAAATAACTTGCTGAAAAATCAACAAATCTATTTGTTAGGCTAGTATGTAAACAGTCTGAAAGATTATTTTCAATATCATGGGTTTTTTCTTGCCAGAACTGATAATTTTTTATCCATTTAGATTGATTAGCAATGTATGTCCAAGTTCTTATAGTGGATATTTTAATTGATAGCTCTTCAATTCCACCCTTGTAATTTTCTAATCGAAAAACTCTATTTTCCAACCAAGACTCAGGTAAAATCCCATCATTTTCCACTAATGTTAAAAAAATATTTTTTAAAAAATCAATATAAGAATCAGTGGAAAATTTTTGAAAATCTGGAATACGACAAATATCCCATAACAAACTTATAGTCGCCTGATTATTTAAATAAGGAATAATATTTGTATCTTCTGAAATGATATGAAAATTAACTTCATCTTCGGCGTTTTTTTTATGAATAAAAAAATTTTTGATAGGAAGTTGCTTAAATGAATTAATTGCAGAACTAATAGAAGTAAAATCAATATCAGAGTTACGCCAATATATTTTTTGAATATCATTGAAACAATGATCTTCTACGGACTGTACAATCAAAGGATCAAGATCCCCTGCCCCTTTCATAACCCCAAAGGTTCCATCCTGTTGATATCGTCCTGCGCGCCCTGCTATTTGTCCTATTTCGGCGGGTAATAAATCCCGAGTATATCGTCCATCAAATTTTTGTAAGGAAGAAAATGAGACATGATGAATATTTAAATTTAAACCCATACCAATGGCATCCGTAGCCACTAAATAATCTACCCTCTTATCTTCATACACTTCTACCTGTGCATTGCGAGTTCTAGGACTTAAAGAACCTAGAACGACAGCTGCTCCACCTTTATGAGTACGTAAGGACTCAGCTAATTCATATACAGAATTAATATTAAAAGCAATAATCGCTGAGCGAGGATTTAATTTAGATAGACTTTTCTTTGGCAAAAAAGAGAGATTAGAATACCGATCGCGCTTTTCAATTTTTATAAAAGGAAATAGTTTTAATAAAATTTTTCCTATTGTATTTGATCCTAAAAAAATTGTTTCAAATGTTCCACGCAAATGAAGAATGCGATCAGTAAATATGTGGCCTCTTTCATAATCTGCTGCTAATTGTACTTCGTCAATTGCAATACACTCTACCTCAATATTTAAGGGCATTGACTCTACAGTACAAAAAAAATACTTAGCTTCTTTAGGCAAAATTTTTTCTTCACCTGTTATCAAAGCAACTTTATGTATACCTAGTCTTGCAACAGCTTTGTCATAATTTTCTCGTGCTAAAAGTCTTAATGGGAAGCCAAAAACACCAGACTGATACGCAATAAGTCGCTCAAAAGCTAAATAGGTTTTGCCTGTATTAGTCGGTCCAAGTATGGCTAATAAATTATGATCGTTCTGCACCAAAGATATTAACTAAGATGCCTTATCAACAATTAAATTAAGAACATATTGCAAAATACCTCCGGCCTTATAATAATCAAGTTCTTTCATTGTATCGATACGACATTTTAGATCTATTAAATTTAGTAATGACTCGCCCTTAATTTTACATTGCATCAATTTATTAGGTGTAATGTTATTTATTTCTAGTATAGTTATTTTTTCGTTTCCCTCTAGCTGCAATTTTTTTCTATTATCCCCATTTGTAAATTCAAGGGGTAACACCCCCATACCTATTAAGTTAGAGCGATGAATTCTCTCGAATGACTCAGCAATAACAGCACGCACCCCTAACAAACGAGTTCCTTTTGCAGCCCAATCTCGTGATGATCCTGTTCCGTACTCTTTACCTGCAATAACAACTAATGGAATTGATTGAGCAGCATACTCCATAGCCGCATCATAAATAGACATATCTTGTTTATTTGCATAACAGTGCGTAATACCTCCTTCTGTATTCGGAATAATTTCATTGCGTATGCGTATGTTAGCAAAAGTACCTCGCATCATAATTTCGTGATTGCCCCTGCGAGATCCATAAGAATTAAAGTTTTGTTTACTGATCTGACGCTCTGATAAATATGAACCAGCAGGGCTATCTTCTTTTATTGCACCAGCAGGTGAAATATGGTCTGTTGTTACACTATCGCCTAGCATAGCTAAAATTCGTGCCTCATGGATATCTTGCATTGTTTTTATTGGACTATCATCAAAAAAAGGGGGATGCTTTATGTAAGTACTAACATCATTCCATTTATAAGTATCGCTTGATACTGTTTTAATTGAAGCCCAGTTTTCATCCCCTTTGTAAATTTCTTCATATCTTGAAACAAACATATCTGATGACAAAGAAGTTTGAAGGGTTGATTCGATTTCTTTTGTGGTTGGCCACAAGTCCTTTAAAAATACCTCCTGTCCATCTTTCCCAATCCCAATAGCATCTTTTTGAATATTAACATGAATACTTCCAGCTAAAGCAAAGGCCACAACTAATGGTGGGGACGCTAAATAATTTGCTTTTATTTCTTGGTGAATGCGTCCTTCAAAATTTCTATTTCCAGACAACACAGAACATACAGATAGTTTTTTTTGATTAATTTCTTTTGATACCCATCCGTCCAAAGGGCCTGAATTGCCAATACATGTCGTACAGCCATATCCAACCAAATTAAACCCAATTTCATTCAGATACTGTGTCAAACCAGATTTATCTAAATAATCACTTACAACTTTGCTTCCTGGCGCAAGACTAGTTTTTACCCAAGGTTTTACCGTTAAGCCTAAATCTACTGCTTTTTTGGCAACTAACCCTGCAGCAATCATTACATTAGGATTGGATGTGTTGGTACAGCTGGTAATTGCAGCAATTACAATATCACCAGATTCTAATTGTTGTTTTTCTCTTGTGCTATTTGGATTTTTTTCAACAATAGAAGAAAATGAATAAGGAACATCTTCTAATAAAATTTTATCTTGAGGCCTTTTAGGACCGGCCACAGAAGCTTTTACTGTGTCTAAATTAAATTCAATAAGTTCATCAAATTCTTGATTACTATTTTTATCGTACCACAGTTGCTGTACCTTTGTATATTCTTCAACAACTGCCAAATGTTGTTTATCTTTTCCAGATAAACGAAGATAATTGATTGTTTCTCTATCTGTTGGAAAAAAACCGCACGTTGCCCCATATTCAGGTGCCATATTCGAAATTGTTGCACGGTCCGCTAATGTTAAATTTGCTAAACCGCTTCCAAAAAATTCAACAAATTTTCCAACAACGCCATGTTGACGTAATTTCTCCGTAATTGTCAAAACTAAATCTGTTGCCGTTATGCCTTCATTCAATGACCCTGAAATATCAAACCCTAGAACTTTTGGAATATTCATAGATATCGGCTGTCCTAACATGGCGGCTTCTGCTTCTATACCGCCAACTCCCCAACCAAGAACGGATAAGGCATTAACCATGGTGGTATGGCTATCTGTCCCGACCACAGAGTCTGGATAAAGATAATTACCGTCTTCAAGTTCATTTACCCATATTGTTTTGGCAATATTTTCTAAATTGACTTGATGACAGATACCTGCCCCGGGTGGAACAAGATAAAAATTATCAAATGTATTTTGTCCCCATTTTAAAAATTCATATCTTTCTTGATTACGGTGATATTCTTGTTTTACATTTTCATCATATGCCTTTTCATTTCCAAACGTATCAACCATTACAGAGTGATCAATCACTAAATCAACGCGAGAAAAGGGATTAATTATTTTAGGGTTAATTTTTTTAGACTGTAGGGCATCACGCATTGCTGCTAAATCAGCAACTGCTGGAACCCCTGTAAAATCTTGCATTAATACACGAGTTGGGGAAAAAGCGATTTCAAAAGATTGATCTTTATTACTTAACTGAGAACATAGCGATCTAATCATTTCAGATGTGATGGACTCGCCGTCTTCATTACGAATTAAATTTTCTAATAAAATTTTTTTACTGTTAGGAATAGACGAAAGCTTAAAATTAAAATGTTTAGCAAGTAGATTTAGATCAAAATAAACGTATTTTTTTCCATGTATCTCGATTTCCAACCGAGTTTTAAAAGTATTGATAGATTTCATAAGGATAAAAAGATTTAATAATTATTTTTTCTAATTATTATGTTGTAAAAACAAAATATACACTAAAATTAAATAAAATATTAGAATTCTGGGAAAAAATACGTTTATTTTTCAAAAAAAAAATTTTTTTATTCATTTAAATATTAATTTATGTTTAATTATTATATTTATTTTTAATTTGCTCAGTCTTTAATTTTAAAAACGAGTATATCATTGACTTCGAGCGTAAGTTTTGGGAAGAATAACCAGCCTTTTATGTTTATCACTTAATTTAAGTGATGATGGAGGGAGGTTCCTCCACTTAAACCCATTACAAGGAGCATCAAATGGCAAAGAAGAAAAAGAAAGCGGCAAAGAAAAGAGCTGCACCAAGAAAAAGAAAAGCTGCACCTAAAAGAAAAGCTGCACCTAAAAGAAAAGCTGCACCTAAAAGAAAAGCAGCACCTAAAAGAAAAGCTGCCCCTAAAAGAAAAAAAGCAGCACCTAAGAAGAAAAAGGCTGCCAAAAAAAGAAGAAGGTAGTTTCTTTCTCCTTAAGAGAAAGCTTCAAGTAAGTTTTCTTTTTCTTAAAAATAGAGGTTTTTCAATCTCAAAAACGGGGTTATCGCCCCGTTTTTTTTATTATTGTCTCTTCTGATTTAAGTCTTTATTAAACAAGATAATGCTACTCGCTAATAATATTTCCTTTTATAGAAACAACAATATCATATTTAAAGATGTGAGTTTAGCCTTACCTCCTCAAAAGATAATTAATATAACCGGCGCAAATGGGATAGGCAAAACAACTCTTCTAAAAATTTTAACCCATGTTTTAATACCGAAAAAAGGTGATATCTTTTGGAATGGCAAAAACATAAAAAAAAATATTTTTAATTATTATAAAGATGTCACATTTGTCATGGATAAACAAACCTCTAATATAAATTTATCTGTTATTGAAAATATTTTTTTTTGGAAAAAGCTTTTTTCATCCATAATTAGTAAAAAAGAAATAGATGCTATTTTAGATTTACTGTCCCTTGATAGTTATCGTAATACTCCAATAAATTATTTATCTAACGGAGAGATAAAAAAATTAGAGCTCACGCGATTGGTAATAGAGCGAAAAAAATTATGGATGCTAGATGAGCCATACATAAGTTTGGACATAGAAACAATAAATTTGCTAAATGAAACATTTATCAATCACACAAAATTAGGTGGAATGATTATTTTTTCCTCCCATTATGTTCCTGAGATTCCTAATATAGAAAACTTACAATTGGAAAATTATGCACAGCGTTAATTCTATATTGGCGCTTTTTTATAGAGAACTTAAAATATCGTACCGTAATTTTTCTGATATTTTAAGTATTCTTATGTTTTTTCTTTTAGGCATTTTAATTTTTGTATTTTCTATTGGCCCAAATACAGAAATGTTTAACGAAATTGGTATAGGTGTTATCTGGACACTAATTCTCTTAAGTAATAATCTATCTTTAAGAAAATTTTACCAAAATGATTTTAACGACGGAAGTATTATTTTGTTACATATGAGCGGGCTTTCTTATGAATTAATAGTGTTGATTAAAATAATGATTATTTGGATATTTCTTCAGTTGCCTTTTTTTATCATCATCCCTCTCGCTGCTATTTTACTGAATATAGAGCTCCCTAATGTAAAATTAATTCTTATAAGTTTTTTAATTGGATCGCCTATATTAACATCTATAGCTTCTATTTCTGGATCTATGAATTTATTGAATAACAGAAATTTTGCCATAGGAAGTGTAATCATAATGATATTAAGCATACCAATAATTATTTTTAGTGTTGGCATCATTAATGCCTCAGAAGAAATAGTTAGGGCTCAACTACAAATCCTAATAGGAATATTATTCTTTTTTTTAGCGGTCACACCTTGGGTTTCTGCCGCCTGCATTAAATTAGCTATTCAAAATAAATAAATGAAATTCCTCATAAATCCAAATCGCTTTAATCAATTTAGCAACATTATGTTGACACCCCTCATTATTCTGAGTGTCATTGCTTTAACTACAGGATTGATATTCGCTTTTTATTTGTCGCCTAATGACTATCAACAAGGCTCAACCGTACGTATCATGTATGTTCATGTACCATCTGCTTGGCTTGCTTTGTTAACTTTTTTTATTATGACAGTGTACAGCATCATTGGACTTGCAT
>Ga0257113_1000403_pt1 | contig 14228 bp, 8 predicted proteins | sample LP_taG_4_FD_191568 | JGI IMG/M metagenome (GOLD analysis project Ga0257113, IMG submission 191568) | Marine microbial communities from Northeast Subartic Pacific Ocean, Canada - LP_J_2015_P26_2000m | ecosystem: Environmental > Aquatic > Marine > Oceanic | place: Canada: Northeast Subartic Pacific... | reverse complement strand
GGTAATAACGAAGCCACGATTATCTGGTCTGATACACGCAGTGGATCTGGAAATGATATTTACTGCCAAAAACTGAACATGGATATGGATAAAATCTTTACTGATGATGGTTTAGCGGTCGCCGCCACTGCTGATCTCGAGACAGCACCTAGAACAACATATATGACGAACGACACTTCATTTATTATTTGGCAATCCGGCACAGAAAACACCGATATTTTCTACAATATTTTGACTAGTAACGGGTTATTATTTACTGACGCAGTTCAACTGTGTAATTATGATTCTCCGAAAGTAAGCCCCAGGGTTAAGCGGAATAGTTTAGGGGATATTTTCATCCAGTGGATCGATTATAGATCAGATCCCACGGAAGGCAATCATTTCTTTCAGCGAATTACAGATAGCGGTGGCATAGTTTGGGATGACAATGGTGTACAGTTAGACCCAAGTGGTGATGACCACCATGCCCGGTTTTCAGCAGGATCCTCAGGAGAAGTTTTCGTCTATTGGGAGCGTGGTACATTCCCTAATGTGGATATCATGTATCAGAAGATAGAGTCGGATGGCACGTTACTTTTGGATGACGCGTTATTCATTTCTGATGCGACCGGTTATCAATCTATGCCTAATGTGTTAGTTGATGATGGTAATGGTGCGTTCGTGGTATTCTCGGATCAGGGAAATGGCAGTATTGATCTTAAAGTACAAAAAACTGATGGCTCAACAGCGAATTTTGATACAAATGGTCTAATAGCTATGCCTGGACTGGATGGTGATATAGAATACACTAAACCCATGTATTCAGGTGATGATGTTATCCTAACTTGGATTGATGCTCGAGATGGAAAAAAAGTTTTTGGCAGAACTCTTGATGGTAGCGGTCCAGACCCGGGATTACAAAATGGCTTAATGTTAACTGAATTTGACAGTTATACATTTCAGTTGGAAAATGAACCGGTAACATTATTAGCACATGATTTTCTTTTTACAGCTGCTTTTGATGCCTCAAGTGGAGCAAAGTTAGTTCGTATTAACAAGTTTGATCTGGAATATCAGATGCAATGGCCCAGTGGTGGCCAGATAGTTTATCAAGGTCCTGCTGACCAGCGAAAGGTCCATTTATTTGAGACGCCAGATGGAATCGGTGTTGTTTGGTCAGAGATCCGCGATGAAATAGATTTTGATCTGTTCTATCAACGTTACGATTTGGATGGTCTACCTCAATTTGATTCTGCTGGTGTGACCTTAATAGATGGTTTTTGGGTGGATAATTATGTTGAGGGCATTTATTCAACACCTGATGGGGATTTCATAATAGTATGGGTGGACGATATTTGGGGTGCTGGCTCTCTTAAATATCAGAAATTTACCCTGGCCGCCGGTCAAATAGCAGATAGCTGGCCTAGTGATGGTTATACGCTATCATCAACAGGGGACCCGGAAAAACTCAGTGGCAGTATCAGTGCCTCTGCTGATGGAATACTTGTAGCTTGGGAGGAATTTTATAATTTTAATAAAGATATAAAGGCGAATATAATTCACTGGGATGGGTCGTTGCAGTGGACAGGTGGATTACTTTTGACAACTGCAGAGAATGACCAAATCAACTTAGAACTTGCTGTAGATGAACTGAGTCAGACGGCCTTTATAGTATGGGAGGATTTTCAAAATGGAAACGATCTAGATATCGTTGGTCAGTTTCTAGACTTGTCCAATAATAGTCTTTATGGTGATAATATTTTTATTTGTGATAATGATCTATACCAGCAGTCACCAGCAGTCAGACGGGTAAATGAAGGCTATTACCTTATTGTTTGGGAAGATGAGAGAGGATTTGAGAATGAAGATCCAGTATTGGCCGGTGGCCTAGATATTTATGCGCAGGTTGTGCATTATGCAGATGGCCTAAAATATTCTACAGCGGGTGTTATTCTATGTCAAGAATACCATGATCAAAAGAAACCACAAATTTCACTTCTGTACACCGATGGAAGTGAAATAGATAATAAATGGCTTGTGCACTGGGAGGATATGCGCAGTTCGGGAAAGGCTGATCTGGTTAACCTCTATGGTCAGGCGATTCAGGTAGCTGATGCAATGACTGCTGATCCATCATCCCTAATGCCCGACCAATATTATATAGGGAATGCTTATCCAAATCCATTCAATGGAACAGTAAAGATAGATATTGCTATCCCATCATTGCAGCCAGTAGATATTGCTATTTTCAATATGCTGGGACAGATTGTTTATCAAGAAAAACTTTTACCTCTTAGTCAAGGCGTCCATTCATTTACTTGGAATGGAAAAGATCTGTTGCAGCAGGATATATCGAGTGGCCTTTATTTGATAAATGTGACTGCAGGTGAATTTCAATCAATTAGAAAAATTACCTACATAAAATAATCTTACTGCTGCTGGCTCATCATGAAAGCTATAGGTAAAACAGTAGCATTAATGTGCACTTGTTTTGTTTTAAATAATGCGCAGGTATTGGATTCACGCTATCATACATTTCCTGAAATCCAGGAATTTCTTGATTCTCTCGACCAAATATCTGACTTTAATTCAATATATCGGGTTGATACTATTGGATATAGTAGCCAAGAACAGTTACCTATTTTTGCGGTGAAGATATCATATAATGCTGAAATTAAAGAAGATGAACCACGGGTATTATTTATTGGTCAAATACATGCTGAAGAAATTCTGGGCGTTGAGGCCGTATTAAAACTGATCACTGAAATGCTTGATCCTCCCCCAGCAGAACTACAGCATATGGACATATTAAAACAGAATCTTGAAACCTGGATAATTCCGACCCTTAATCCAGAGGGATTGAATGTTGTTCATGATGGACTTGATGTGAGTTTCAGGAAGAATAAAAAAGATTTTTCGCCGGAAGGGCCATGGCCAAATAATTATTTTGATTACGATCCCGCTATTGGTGAGGACATTGATGGCGTCGATTTAAACCGGAATTTTGATTTTAATTGGGTTTTTGGTGATACGTTCATGGAACCTGACCCCAGTGATTATGCTGCGCATTACGATTATTATCGGGGGACAGCACCCTGGTCTGAGCCTGAAATAAGGGCTGTGCGAGACTTGGCTCTGGAAAATGATTATGTTTTTTCGATTGCCTGGCATAGTTCTCGATCAGGAAGTTTATCAGAAAAAGTTTATAATTCATGGCGTTGGGATGGGGATAAAAAGACGCCAGACAATACTACTATTAAGGGTATAGGAGATCAAATTGCAGAACTTATTCTCAAAGAGAATAGCACAGATACTTATCAATCTTTATATGGGCAAACTAGAAATGGAAAAGCACATGACTGGTTTTACCGTGCCACTGGTTGTTTTCAGTATCTCATTGAATGTGGTACATCGAATTTGCAGCCTGATAGCGCTTTGATTGAGGATACTATTGACCGTTTGATGCCAGCGATGCTTTTCCTAATGGATCGTACAATTGGATATAATACCGATGCATCCCAGATTACAGGGATAGTTACTGATGGTAGCACTGGAATGCCCCTTGAAGATGCTACAATTATAATTGATGAACTACATAGTGGTGTTCAGAAACCCCGCAAGAGCGATGAATTTGGCCGTTACCGCCGAATCGTGGAACCAGGCACATATTCGGTTAGGTACGAAAAATCTGGTTATTACCCATTGAATTTCCTCGTTACTGCTAATCCTAGTTCACCTACGACGCAAAACGTAACGCTGGTCCCGCTGCCCTTACATAATGTTGATATAACCATTGCTTCCTTTCAGTATCCAGTCGATTTGGATGAAAATCCATTTTTAGTTATTGCAAATGAAGGCATATCTGATACAATAGAAATGGATTTTAACAATATTCACAGTCTAACAATTCCAGCGGGAGAGTGGGAATTCACGATTTACTGGGATTATCTCATTCCGTGGCGGCGTACTATTACCGTTACTGGAGACATGGAACTGGATGTAAATATGCCCCAGCCATCTTGGATGCAATATATTTATGATGAAACTGTTGATGATAGTTCTTCATTTAGCACAATTATAGGGCCTTGGGCATTTGATAACTCGATTCGCACCCAGGAAGAATTATATTACGCAAATGCCGACTCTCTGGATTCTATATTTGCCCTGGAAACAGATCTATATGTATTCCCTCAAGAGATGAACGTAGTTGCACTGCGGATCAATCATCAGTGGGAATTTGAATGGGATTATGATTCGCTCCGAATTATCCTAATGGATTCTACAGATAATACCATCGCTGAAATGTCGTTGTCTGGTCACCATTGGTCAGAACCCATACGGCATAGGTTGATGATTGCAGATACAAATGGATTTAATAATATTAAAGTAAAACTTGAAGTAAGTAGAGATGAAACCATTAATTATAGGGGATGTAATATAAATTCTATTGAGTTATATGCTGGAAATGATTACACATTAGGTATCGTAACAGAGGGGCCAGGCATAGGACAAAAATCTGAAGCCGTTTCAGTAACTAATATTTATCCAAATCCATCAACGGGCATGATCAGTATAGATCTAATCAATAACCGTCAGCCCGTAACTATGTTGGTATACAATCTTCTCGGCCAGGAAGTACACTTTGAAAAAGTACGGCCGCAATATAGACAGCGACAACCTTGGCGATATAATTTATTGGATAATATTAGTGGCACAACCAGTTCGGGCGTGTATTTCGTTAAGATTATATCAGAGCAACAAACATTCACAAGAAAATGCGTTTTATTAAAACCTTAATTTTACTCTCATTGACGTTTCTATTTGCTAACGAAAGTTCATTTCGAGGTAAAGATCGTGCTGATATCTTAAGTGGACCGATCCCCATGGCGTATCGGCATCTTATTTCTGAAACATACAATATACCCTTGAGCCAACTAAACCCCCAGCGCGGATCTTACTTGATCATTACACCTGATAATATGGTAAACCACCTGGATGAGCTTGTTTCATTTAAAAGATCACAAGGTTTCGATGTTTCAATAAAAACACTCGGTGAAATAGGGACCACAGCAGAAGAAATCAAAGACGCCATCTCAGCAACATTAATGGCTGACCCAATGTTAGAATATGTTCTGTTAATTGGTGATGTTGACGGTGTAGCAGCTATGCCGTCTTTTTATTACGGTCCTGAAAATGATGTTACAGATCAGAAATACACCCATTTACTGGGCGATGATTATTTCCCCGATGTGTTTATTGGCCGTTTTTCAGTGGATTCAGTTTCTGAATTAGTGGTTATGATTCGCAAGACCATCAATTATCACCGGCAACCTTTAGCAACAAATCCTGATTGGCTTGATAAGGCACTTGTAGTAGCTGGAAACTATAGTAATACTGTTCCCATTCCCATTACACCAAAATGGACATCCTATTGGATTCAGGATCTGTTGCTTGATGAGGGATTTACTACGGTAGATACTGTTTTCTACCCACCTACACAACAAGGGGCAGCATTGATTCAAAATTATATTAATAGTGGTGTGGGCATCGTCAACTATCGAGGCTGGGGAGATGCCAACGGCTGGCATTATCCTGAATTCCATGTCAGTGACGTGGCTGGGCTAAACAATGGCTGGATGACGCCAGTTTTTACCAGTTTTGTTTGTAATTCTAATGATTTTGCAAATAACGTGGATCCATGTTTGGGTGAAGCATTAATTCGTGCTGGAACACCCTCAAATCCTAAAGGTGGTGTTGCTATAATAGGACCTTCTGATCTGCATACCAGCACCAAGTATAATAATGTTATCAACGCCTATATGTTTGATGCTATGTTGGACGATGGTATTGTGGAATTGGGACCAGCAGTCAATGCAGGATTATTAGGTCTGACTCGCGAATTTCCCAATCTGGATGGTCCTGAAGAAGCCCAGGAATTCTATTTTCATGTGTATAATATTTTGGGAGATCCCTCTGTTTCAATACATTTGACTAAACCGCATGAATTTTCAATAACTACAGAAGAATGTTCTGCTGGAGATGGTTTTATCGAATTATTAGTATTTGATGAGAATGGTAATCCAATAGATAATGCTAATGTATCCTTGATGGCAAATGACAGCATTATATTCAAAGGGAATACGGATACATATGGGAAAATCGATGCGTCAATTACCTTAGGTTACATTTCAATTATTGATGTTTATGTTAATAAAAATGGTTTTATTCAAGGTCATTCAGAAGTAGCTGTTACAAGTTATGGATATGATCTTGTCTTACTAGGTTATGAAATTGTTGAGGGTAATGGAAATGGTATTTTAGAGGTAGGCGAGCTTGCTGATATTTATCCTGTGTTTAAGAATATTGGTAATTCTACAAGTAGTTATAATGGTACTGTAAACACAGATAATTCAGAAAATTGTCAGATCATATCTTCAGAATTTGAAGTTCCTGAGTTGGAAACAGGAGATACTGCGTCAATTTCAACACCAATCACGGTGAGAGTGAATTCAAAAGATAGTGATCATATAAAACTTAATATAGTTGATCAGACAGAAGAGTGGAGTTTTAACTTTGCTGTACCAGTTATAAAACCACAATTAGATATTATTTTTGGTCCAGATGATATAGTTCCAAATTCTTATTTTATTCCTGAATTTACATATCAGAACTATTCTCCAGGGCTAATTGAAAATGTTGCTTTGACATTTATTAATCCCAATGGTTTGATGGGATGTTCTGTGATCGATAGCACGGTCTATTTTGATATAGAACCATTCGCATCACAAACTGTTATTTTAGATGATCATTCTTGTTTAATTGCTGATTCAATTTCTACTGGCAGTGATCTGATACTAAACGTAGTAATTTATCAAGATACAGTTACCATATATCAGAATGATCATACCATAAGTATCGATCCTCAAACCTCAACTGACGCAGTGTCTCCTACGTGGTATGGCTATTGGGCCTATGATAACACTGACGCTAATTACACTCAAATGCCTTCATTTGATTGGGTAGAACTGGATCCAGGTTATAACGGCAGCGGCGGCACTGAATACAAACTGGATGATGATGATCACGTGAATGTGCAGTTGCCTTTTGAATTCCAGTATTTTGGCAGGACCTATGATGAAATAACCATCAGCTCCAACGGCTGGGTTTCGTTTGAATTATGCGACATTGATTATTTCTATAACTATACTATTCCAATGGCCTTGGGACCCAAAGCGATCCTGGCGCCATTCTGGGATGACCTGGAAGTGATCAACAACGACTCCATTCGGGTTTATACCAATCACGATGAGGTAAATGGCCGTTTTATCATTGAATGGTCCCGAGCTTTAAATGGATTTGATGAAGTAACAGAAGAAACATTCGCTATCCATTTATACGACCAAACTGCCATGCCAACAGAATCCGGGGATGGTGTGATCGAATTCCACTATTTAGAGATCGCTGATATTGACGCTGATAAGAATTATGCTACAGTGGGCATAGAAGACCACACCAAGAATGAAGGTATTCAGTATGTTTTTAACAATGATTACGCTCCCGGTGCAGCAGAACTTGCCCAGGAACGAGCCATTCGTTTCACAACAGAAGCACCGGCTAACTACGTGGCACCTTTAGGAATGGAAGATGAAAATCTGGCTACAGGTTTTCAATTAATGCCAGCCTATCCGAACCCATTCAACCCCGTAACAACCATACGTTATCAATTGCCAACGGCCTCAAATGTAAGAATGACCGTTTATGATATTCTGGGGAGGGAAGTGAAGGTATTACTTCACGAACACAAAAATTCCGGAACCCACGCTCTTCAATGGAGTGGCACGAACAGATTTGGGCAACCTGTTGCTTCCGGGACATATTTTTTGATCATGGAAACATTAAATTTCAACCAAATTCAAAAGGTGTTATTGATCAAATGAGTGTAAAAATATATATGACCAATTGGTGCCCGTATTGTCGCAATGCCAAGACATTGCTAAATAATAAGGGCGTGTCATATGAAGAGTTAAATATTGACGAACTTGGAATGACCAGGAATGACTTATATGATCTCACAGGTGGTCGTACCGTACCGCAAATAATAATCAATGAAAATTCGATCGGTGGATTTGATGATTTATTTTCCTTACACCAATCAGGGAATCTGGATGGCTTACTGGATTTTCCTGACTGACTTGTTGGTACGAAGATTGAATTTCCATTATAAAAAGTCCCTTTTGCTGGGACTTTTGTTTTTTCACATAAGCTGTTCAGGCTCGAATCCTGTAAGCGATTTATTAGGCAGTATCTCTTCCAAAGTTTCCTCTTCTAAAGTAGCGCAAAAAGTTGGTAAATATTTACCCACGAGTTCAAGAGAATTTGGTGATATCTATGCTATGGAGTCACAGGTACGCAATCATCGGGAATGGGTGCAGGATAAAGCAAAAGAATTAAAGGTCACTAAAAAGATCTTGGGGCCATTACTAAACAAGTCACGACAGAATGATTTTCAGTTTTATGAATATGTTGATGCCAACCTGGATATCATGGCAGCTGCACATAAAAATATTTTATCTAATGCAAAGACGGAAAAAAAACTAATCATCCGTGTGCAGAAAAGTAAACGACTGGATATTGAATCAAAAATCCCAGGTAAAGAAAAGACATTTAGACAACAGTTTATTACTCTTGATAATGCAATTATTGAAAGGAAGCTGTCTTATGAAGAATCAATCTTAAAAATTGAAAAGGCACTGGGAAAAAGGGATATGGAATTGGTTTTCATTACAAAACAAAAGGATGATTGGTTTTTTATTTCACAAGGATTATTTGATCGAAGGATGGAATTACAACCAAAGATTAATGACCTCACTTCAGAAGTAGTTAATGCTGTAGCTGATAGTGGTAATTATATCGAAATAATAGGAATCCGCTTAAACAAAGTTGAGAGACTTAACCGGAAACTTGATCAATTAGATAAATTTTTTGTGGTAATTGATAAAATTGCAGAAAAGGAAAAAGGCGGCCGGGTTTTTATTCGCAAAGATCCTGAAAAAAAAGAAGGGTATGAGCTTCGTTTTGAAAAATCAGTAGAAGCTTATGAAACCCATCTAGAGGATCTTAATATGTTGTTATCAGATTAACTTATTTTAATAATGTTGCTTTCAGCCAGCGCTGAAAATTATCACCTTCAATTACAATAAAATACTGACCTGAGGGAGCGGGCTTACCAGAATTAGACATGCCATCCCAACGGAAAGTCCAATTACCGGCAGGTAAAGTTTGGTTCGCTATTTCAGCGATACGTTCACCTGTAACTGACATTACCTTAATCCTAATCTGCTGTTTAAAGGGGATTTGTATATCAAAGGATGTAGATGGGTTAAAAGGGTTTGGGTAATTATTCGATATTGATATTAAGTCAGGCATTGCTTCATTGTCTACCGCTAACTCACCATCAGTAATATCTATTTGATAGTCCCAGTTGTCTGCACTTGTATCCTGACTAACTACAGCTAAGTATATAGTGCTTGATCCTGTTGGATCCACATTAATTGAATTACCTGAATATACCGTCCAGGAATTATTGGAATATGAAATAATAGCATGCATATTAAGATCTTCTGCAAGCCCAGAATTATTTGTAAGGTTGACCAACACTGGGTCACTTGTATTGACCCGTGTATATTGGCTTGCAAAGCGATTAAGATTGGTACTTGTAACTGACTGATCAGTACCTGAATTATATGTGATGGTTTGATATGTTGCTGGGCCATTTACGGGAAATATATCTGCTTCCTCATAAGAAAATACACCCGCATTGGTGCTTGAAGACAATATCCTGTTTGCTACGACCATTTTATTAATAGCATCGGAAAAAGATGAGCCTTCATCGGATAATGCTAAAGAAATTGCAAGGTGACTGAAATCTCCGTAATAACTATCGTTTAACACACTATTTTGCCAGATCCTTCTCAAGGTTAGGTAGCCGCCGAAGTGTTCAAAAATGTATTGCGGTAAAATAAATGATCCGTACCAGTGTTCACTGTGGTGATCAATTGATTTTTGGGGTTCTGCGAACCAACTCGGCAGCCATGTATGACAATCGTTTATTCCATCGTAAATCTGCTCTTCCATTTCTGTGGCAGTCGCTTCAAAAAGCCATGCTTTTTCATAACCATCATAACCAAATTGTACTGCGTGTTGATATTCATGGGCAGCGGTGAGTTGTATTGCTTCAAGTTCGGATGTTGCACCATATTGATTATTGGGTGAATAAAAACCAGTATAATTATTCCTCATCGCCATCAAACTTGTTAGGGCATTTACTTCTGTAACAGTTGTATGCTCATTATTTCCCGTATTATTCGCAAAATACTCGCTTTGCGCATAACCAAAAGTATTTGACGCTATGTCTCGGATATAAATGTCATAAAGGCCAGAACCACCATTATCATTTGTTACCGGAAGCCAGCCATCACTAGGAGGCTCTGCATACCCAAAGCTGTCTAATTGTACTGTTGCTACATGCGCAAATACATTTGCCATTTGGTCAATATAGTCCGGTATATTGTTCCCATCTGCATCGGCACCGGCGACAGCATGAGTGCCACTAGTAGTATAATGAAATCGAAAATAACCGTTATCGTGAGTTTGATCTAAATCTTCGCTTTCGGGGCGATCATTCATTGCACGATGCACTATTGGTTGACCAAATTGGAATCCGATATTCCGCAAACGGGATTTTTGTTCTTCGGTGAGTTGATTTCCATAAAGCGCAATATCCTTTAAATATGGTGTCAGGCATCTGACCTGCTTATTTCCTGAAAATGCTTGAATGACTATTTCAACGGATTGGTCCAAATTAGCAGGTACCTTTGCTAAGGATATGCATGAAAGAAAGATAATTAGGAAGCTGATATTTCTCATGGTTTTCGTCTGGTTGGTTTCGGGGGTAGTGGTTTTATCCATTGTCGAATTATTTTTTGTGTTTCAGGTCGCAGGGAATGATAGGCGCGCTGGACTTCCATAATTATTGGTGTGCCATCCCTAGGTCCGACGATTCCTTTATAATTTTCCGGTAGGGATTCTTGGGAAAATATTGTGAAGGTCATATATAAATAATATTCATCTGCTGTTATGGTATTTGACTTAAAATCTCCACGGATTGTATCGATCGTATTTATAGGGTGAACTGTTTCTTGCAATTTCACCTTTGGCTTCGAGGCGCAACTTTGAAGGGCGATCAGCAATATGATTGCAAGCGCTGGATAATATTTATTTTTTTTTAAATAATTTCTCGGCATCATTATATTTCTTTCTACTCCAATATAATCTTACAAATAGAGCCATCAATAATAGTCCTAACACATAAAACAACGCATAGTAAGGTAAAAGTTCACCCATTACTTGTCAAATCTAATGTAGCGGTCATATAAATATGTTGCAATCAGTAAACCTAAGCCAGTTGGCAATTCCCAGCCAATTGAATCTTGTCCATCACTATCTACAATGCCTGATACAGATAATGATACACCAATCAACAGAGCGGCAGTTCTCATTCTGGAATAATTTAATTCAGTTGCCAAGTTTGCATTATTCTCATTACTCGGGTTCGCTTCAGCAAAGACGGGTTTAATGGTTTTAATCGGAAAACGAAGAGATACCACAAGTTCGCGAGGATTACCAGACCACAAGAATTCATGTGTTTCAATAATGGGGACGGCTAATGATATTTGGACAGATTCTGCTGAATTATGAAATGTAATGGTCCGTATCGGTGCCGGATAATTAATGCGTCTCACCAAGTTGGTATCAATACTGGTATTCATAATCGTCACATAGAACCACCCATTATCAGAATACCAGCCCGTTACTGTGTTTTCCGGAATTGGTTCGTCGGATCGGATCATTAAGAAAATTCCATTTTTCTTTACCTCTACTTTTAGATCAGTGATGTTGATGTCTTGTGCCATAGTTTGGCAACAAAACAAGAAACAGATAATTGGAATCTTTAATGAATTCATTCGGTTGGTATATTTATGTAAATTTGTGCCCTTCAAAGTCAGGATAGACTCAATAATGTTCAACAAATACTTTCGGAATCTAATCATTTTTACAGCATATCTTGCAGCCCAGCAGGTTGAGATCGAAAATATTCGCCCAATTGCCCATCTAGATCTAGGTAATTGTAATGATGTCTGGGGCTATACGGCACCGAATGGCCATGAGTTTGCATTAGTTGGCCATAGAACAGGCACATATATATTTGATGTATCTACAAACCCCCATGACCCCATCGAGGTTGGCTTCATACCAGGTACCAATTCTACCTGGAGAGACCTGAAAACGCATGGATATTATTGTTATGTTGTAAATGAAAGTGGCGGGGGAATGGATATCATAAGCTTGGAAGATCCCTTTAATCCCTATAAAGTTGGATCCTATACTTCCTCTACTGCTACGGCACATAACATGTTTATAGCCGATGGATATGCATACTTGGTTGGTAGCGCCGGAGCCTCAGCACAAACAAATTCTTGGCATGGCATAATTATTCTGGAATTATCTGATCCGGAAAATCCAACGGAGTTAGGTAGATGGGAAGAAACATACATTCATGATATTTATGTAAAAAATGATACAGCTTATGCTTGTGATATATACAATGGTTCTTTGGCTATAATTGATGTGTCAGATAAAACGAACCCAACTACGATGCTTGTGCATAATTATAGCAATTATGGTTGCCATGCCGTTTGGATTACAGATGACTCAAGGTACGCAGTCACTGCAGATGAGGAAAATGGAGGTTTTATTTATATTCATGATATACAGGATTTCAATAATATTAACATGGTTGCCACCTGGTATCCAAATGAGCCAGAGGTTCAAAATAAATCCGCACATAATGTGTTAATAAAAGATGACCTGTTGTACGTATCCTATTACGTGTATGGCACCCGTATAGTAGATATATCTGACCCCTATAATCCTACAGAAGTAGGCTATTATGATTGGTACCCCGGTCAACAGGGACTATACAATGGTAATTGGGGAGTATATCCGTATACAGAAAATGGATTAATTTATTCTACTGATTACAGTGGTAACGGATTTTTCGTCATGAGTTACCCATATATGGGTGAAATCGAATTTGAAGAAGTATCTGACACTGAAAATAATGTTGACCCCATCACATTATCAGCCACTATAAATGAAAGTTCTGAGTACAGTGTTGACTATTCAACCCTTATGCTCTACTGGGGACTCAATGGGATGATAACTGATTCAACCGCATTGACTATGTCCGGGGACAGCTATATCGGCAGTATTACACCAACTGGTCAAAACGGTACAATGCATTACTATGTTGCTTTTAATACAATGACAGATGAGCGTGTCACCAAACCATACGGGGCACCATATGCCTCATTTACTTTTAATATTGGTACGGATAGTGTATTTCCTGAAATCGAATTAATTACAGACTTAGCTGACCAATTCTATCCCTCTGGATCATACGAAGTTGTCTCGATTGCATCCGATAACATCGGTATTAGCATGGTAGAACTCTTTTGGCAGGTTGGAAATGGTGAAATTCAAACTGTTGCTTGTACAGAATTAAATGATCCAGAATATGGAGTGATTTATGAAGGTGTTTTATCGTACGAAGATATTTCTCCTGGAACAGAAATAATATATTGGTCAGGAGCAACTGATGCTTCTAATCAGTCAAATCAGTCCGAATCAGAGCAAAAACACTTTTATGTTTCTGATAATTATGTTCTAGGCGATTTTGAGAATGAGGAAGCACTAGACCGCTGGGATCTTGGTGGTTGGGGTAGGCAATACGTTAATGATGATATTCAGTGGGCTTTAAATGATAGCCCTGGTGGCCTTTATTCACCGAATGTATATAATGCCTGTTATTTTATAGAAACTCTTGATTTAACTCAATTTAATCAAGCATATTTACAATTCACTTCAGCGGAAATGTTGTATGATGGTGATTATGGATACCTTCAAATTAAACGAGGAAATAATCCTGGATGGTCCACGCTATTAACTGTCAATGGCTACATAGAAATAGTAGAGAGGAATGTCAGTTTAAACTCTTTTATGGATGAAAGTGAACTCTACATTAGATTATTGATGACTTCAAATTCAACAGATGAGAGCCAAGGCTGGTTTGTGGATGATATTTTTCTGGTTTTAAATCAGGATATGCCGCCAAATGTCAATACTGCTTC
>Ga0257113_1000402_pt1 | contig 14247 bp, 12 predicted proteins | sample LP_taG_4_FD_191568 | JGI IMG/M metagenome (GOLD analysis project Ga0257113, IMG submission 191568) | Marine microbial communities from Northeast Subartic Pacific Ocean, Canada - LP_J_2015_P26_2000m | ecosystem: Environmental > Aquatic > Marine > Oceanic | place: Canada: Northeast Subartic... | reverse complement strand
TAGTGTCCAAATTGCACCATTCAACCCATGGGATGCAGGAGCATCCGGGGCGCCATAGCACGTCGCACAGGCCCAAGCCATTTCAAATACGAAAACAAGAAGTATTACACTAATTTTGCCGAACATTATAATGTTTTGAATTTCTTATAGACTTTCAAGCCATAAATGATTAACCCCCCGCTAACCATGAGGGAAACAATCGCTAATGCTGTTGACATGCCATTTTCATCCAATTGCAATTCATACATGGCGAACCACATTGCTAGTATGATTGACATCATAATGAAAAATAGATGAAACGTTTTTAGCGATATCATGAAATGTTCACCCAATCAAAAAATGAAATAGTGGGAATAAACATGAGTACAAAAAAGAAAGCAAGAGTTAACATCAATATCCAGGTGATGAGTGCTTTTTCGGAAATTAAGTGCATGAAATAACTAACCACCAGAGAACCTTTAATCGAGGCGATGGATAATGCCAGAAAGATAGCTTCACCTGTACTCAAATTCAAATAGGATGCTGCTACCGTAACCATAGTCAGCACCGCTAATGCAGCAAAAACAAGCATGTAAACTTTTACATGACTTTTAATATCATCCATACTGTGTTCACTCATGTTGCCTCCTATAGCAAATAAAGAACTGGAAAAAGGAAGATCCATACCAAGTCAACAAAGTGCCAATATAGACCGGCGATCTCAATCCGGTTTGTGAAATGTTCAGGTTCGGTTGACCACATTTTTGATCCCGGTCCAAAGAAATAACCGTTAACTATCATTCCGCCAATGATATGTAAACCATGGAGTCCGGTCAGCGTAAAATAAATAGCCATAAACGTATTTGTTCCAGGAAAAATACCATGATGAAACTTGGTTGTATATTCAAAATACTTAATTACCAAAAAGCCAAGAGCACACAACAACGTTAAACCCATGTACAGTTTGTATTTCTTGAAATCATCCATTTTTAGTGATGCCCAGGACATAACCATGGTTACACTGGATGAAATCAGGATCAGTGTATTCAATGTGGCCAATGGTATATTTAATTCCTGTCCCCATTCATGAAAAGCACCAGCCGGAGCACCTATACGCAGGAAAACATAGGCAGAAAACAAACCCCCAAAAAGCATGACTTCTGAAGCCAGGAATAACCAGATTCCCAGTTTGGAATTAATTAAACCAGTATCTGGACGTTCTTTAACTGTAAACGGTATTTCCATAAATTTTTACCCTTTTTTCGGTTCTGTTTGCGGTGTGTAATCTCGCTTACGTCCTGGAATGCTGTATTCATAAGGATCGCGATGAACCTCAGGTATGACTTCAAAATTTACATGAGGTAAGGGCGGCGATGGCGCTGTCCATTCCAGGGTGGTAGAATGCCAGGGATTCTTGTCTGTTTTTTCGCCATTTTTCATGCTGTAAAAAATATTAATGATAAATGGTATTTGAGCCAAACCTAATAACCATGCTGATACAGACATGAATTCGTTCAATTGCAAGGTTCCCGATGCGTGGGCGTATTGCAAACCACCATCCCATAAACGACGGGATACACCGGCCAAGCCCTGGATCATCATGGGCATAAAAATGAGATTCATGAAAATCAGTGAAGGCCAGAAATGAAGTTTACCTAACCCCTCATTCAATTTTCTTCCTGTAATCTTGGGGAACCAGTAATAAATACCTGCAAACAATGCAAAAATTGTACCTGGAGCGACTATATAGTGAAAGTGGCCAATCACATAATACGTATCATGAAGGTGGATATCCGCAGCTGCCAAACCCAAAGGGAGTCCTGTCAGCCCGCCAATGCCAAACATGGGCAGAAAGGCCAAGGCAAACAGCATGGGTGTATTAAAACGAATTGAACCGCCCCATAGGGAAATAAATAATGCCGATAAAATGATAACGGATGGAATAGAAATGATCATGGTTGTTGTCTGGAAAAATGCACTCATAGCACTGCCCATACCTGTAATAAACATGTGGTGTGCCCATACGATAAAAGACATGAAACCCAAAAAAATTACAGCATAAACCAGTGATTTATATCCCCATAACGGCTTACGGGAATTATTAGCTATGACTTCTGCCACGATGCCCATTGCCGGTAGTATCAAGACATAGACTTCCGGATGAGCAAGAAACCAGAATAAGTGCTGCCATAACAGTGGACTTCCGCCACCACTTACATTTAATAGTTCACCGGAGACAACTAATCCACTGGGCAGAAAAAAGCTTGTTCCGGCAACCCTGTCCATAAGCTGCAGAACGGCGGCTGCTTCCAAGGGAGGAAAGGCAAGAACCAAAAGAAATGAAGTAACAAACTGTGACCAAACAAAGAATGGCAAACGCATCCAGGTCAGCCCTGGGGCGCGTAGCTGAATAATGGTTGTAATAAAATTGATGGAACCCAGCAATGATGATGTAATCAGGAACAACATACCTATAAGCCAGAATGTTTGACCCACTTCTATATCAGCCAGTGGCGGATAGGATGTCCAGCCGGAACGCGCTGCCCCTTCTGGTGAAAAGAAACTGGTCAACATAATGACACCGCCAACGAAATAAGACCAGTAGCTGGCCATATTCAGTTTTGGGAAAGCCATATCGGGGGCGCCGATTTGGAGGGGGACGAAATAATTACCGAACGCACCAACCCCTAAAGGAACAATACCCAAAAAGATCATGATAGTTCCGTGCATCGCACCCAAAGAATTATATATTTCCGGAAGAAGAATACCACCATCACCCAGCAATTTGCCTACAATGGGTACAGCCTCTTCTGGGTACGCAAGCTGCCAGCGCATGATCAGCATCAGGCAGAATCCAAATAATAGAAATAGCATGCTGGTTATACCGTATTGCAGCCCGATGACTTTATGGTCAACCGAGAAAATATATTTACGCCAAAAACCTTCTTCGTGGTGATGGTCGTTACTCATTAATTATCCTTGGTTTTTACAAATATTTTTGATTTATACAGCTAAAAAATAAGTGAGGAATTTAATAAATAAAAAATGAATGAAGAATCAGAAAAACTATTTTATCTTTTGCATTTTCTTTCGTTTTTGGATGACTTTTTTTGACAAATCATCCAAAGATTCTTCTGCTAATAGTTCTCTTAATTGTTTTCGAATAGGTTTATATCTATCGTGCAATGGGCAGGGTACTTTATCTGTACATAAATCTAATCCAATTACACACATATCTTCTTCAGGCGGGAGCCCATCTATCGCATTTACAATCTGATCTAGATAGATTCTACTGGAATCTTTCGCTAACAGCACTCCTCCAGCTCTGCCGCGTGTTGTTTTTATAAATCTGTGCTTAACTAAAACTTGCATGATCTTTGCTAAAAACTGATATGGAATATCACATTTATGGTTAATATATGTAGAGACTAAATTACAAATAATTCACTTTCATGAATTTCTGTCGCTGCTCGCAATCCGGATCCTAGCGCTCCCTGCATCCAGCCATGATAATAAGAAGTGTGTTCACCAGCAAAGTGAATTCGACCCTCTGCTGCAGCAATATGTAACGCCAGGGCTTCATTTTGTTCTTCTGTTGGTGAGGCCCATGCTCCACCTGACCATTCATCAAGAACCCACGAATGAGAAAATCCGTGCTCCACGTGATCATGTACACCGGGGAATACATTTTCCCAGCGATTGAGTACATGTTCAATTTGGTTTGCTGCACCGAGTTCGTCCAACTCTTCAGCGCGACCATATCGTAGATATGACATAAGGACTCCTCGCGGCCCTTCCCGATCCCACGTGGGTTGCCATATTTCTTCTGGCCAGTCTGTATATCCCCAACCGTTCAGTCCTTCACTTTCCCAAAATCGCTCCGCACATTGCATAAATATCCTAGTGGATGCTGCATAATTATACCCACCGCTGCTGGCTTCTAGTTTCTCTGGAGAAAGCTGCGGGCTGAATTGAATACGATTTAATACCGGTAACGGAACAGTGCAAAGTACTCTATCTGCAGTGAATTCGGTGCCATCGGTGACACGTACAACAGCGCCGTCGGAATTTTGAGTAATTGATTCAACAGGTTTCATGAGAAAAATTTGGTCAGCAAGGTAATCAGCAAAGGCTAAAGGCAATTTATCCGTCCCACCTTGAATTTTTACATATTCCTTATGTTTTACCGAGCCTGGCCAAGGGTGACCTTCAAGAAAATCGTTTGTTGGGATTAGAGATCGAGTGTCTTCTGTCAAATCCACAAATAAGCCTGATTGAGGATAAAATGGATCGAGCGCCAATCCGAAATGATCTGCATATCCAAGCGTCATATCATGGTCCAGGGGTATTCTTGCAGCGCCTGCTTCAGCAAAATGACCATCAGAGAAATCAGCGCGAAGAGTATGTACGCGCCCACCCACTCGGTTTCTGGCTTCCAGGATTGTTACATCATGTCCGGCATGTGCTAACTCGTACCCGGCAACCAAACCAGACATGCCCGCTCCAACAATGACGACCTTCTTGGGGGGCTGATCTCCCAACAACGTGCCTGGTGAACCATTTTCTGTGTCTACATCTTGATCATCTTCTTCGCAGGACACCAATGACAACCCAGCAGTCATCAGCATAGTTTTGTAAAGAAATTCTCTTCGGGTTAAATCAGTCATGTTTGATTAAATCCAAATTGGTAAATGTTTAGTTATTAGGATGTTTAAATTCTATATTTATCCTATATTAATATACTTTATTAGGTTAATATTAATAATTAAAATTCGACGCTCTTATTTGTAGATAATCATTAAGCAGGAGTTACATTAAATGAAAGCAGTAGTCACTTCACTGATAATAATAAGTCTATCGGCTGTTGCGTTTGCAGGCGATCTTTCAGGTACAGTTACCTATGATGGAAAATCGCCTAAGCAAAAAACATTACGCATGGATTCTGATCCAGTATGCGGCGCTGCACATCAGGATGCAGTATATACCGAAAGTTTCATTGTAGACGAAAATGGAAATTTAGCAAATGTTATTGTTTATTTAAAAAGTGCCAGTTCCGATTCTGCACCTTCAGAAGCAGCTGTTATTGATCAAAAAGGATGTATGTATACACCCCATGTTTTTGGTATGCAAGCTGGACAGGAATTAAAAATTCTCAATAGTGATCCCACTATGCACAATATTCATGGATTACCAAAACTGAACAAAGAATTCAACTTTGGTATGCCTAAAACAGTAAAAGAAAAATCAGTTACTTTTCATAAAGCAGAAGATGTCTTTGTTATTAAGTGCGATGTACATCCCTGGATGAAATCCTATGTACAAGTTTTTGACCATCCCTATTTTGCCGTAACGGGAACTGATGGAAAGTATTCTATCTCTGGAATTTCCGCGGGTGAATATGAAGTAGTAGCTTGGCAGGAAAAATTTGGATCCAAAAGAACAATGGTCCAAACAGTTACGATTGGTGATGATTCAACCACTTTGAATTTCAAATTTACCAAGCCTAGTAAGAAATAATTATATTTTACAATAAATAAAAAAAGGCGGATAAAAAACCGCCTTTTTTTATTTCTACTAAAGAATGGTTACTTTTACCAATCGTCATCTTCTTCAATGATAAATCCATAGTCTCCATCTTTTAAATGGGCTTTAACAATCCGTGAAACATCCTCTTTTCCTTTCAATCCCCAGAGATAATCCACTAACCCTTGATATAATTTAGTAGAGTCACCACTCATGTTAGCTACTGGTTTACCCCAATTGGTCAAGATATCTGCTACAGGCTCTTCCGTGGGAATATAAGGTGCGGGCATTTTTGTACCGGGCATAATATCCTGTGGATTACTAAAAAATTCTAATAACCATTCCGGTCGTAAACGATTCTTTGTTAAAACAAGGTTCGGCGCCCAGGTTAAAGCAGCTTGTTTGGGTTTCTGGTTGCCATAGAAATGACAATTTGCGCAAGCACCAAGTTCCTGGATGATATTGCCTGCTTTATAAGAGTCAGAATTATTATTTATGGAATGAGGTAATTCATACGCAAGGGCTTGACCGTCTTTTTGCTGAAAATATTCAATAATGGTATTCCATTCCTTATCGGTAAAATCAAAACTGGGCATGCGCACCTGCAAATGCGGTCTGATCATCGTAATGTCTTTGAACCAATTCAATAACCATTCAGGTTGAGTTTTCCTTCCTTGTGTATTCAGCAATGGTGGTGAAAAACTTTGAACGATACTCATATCTTCAGCATTGGTTTCATCGGCAATCTCACGCAGCCATTCTGCTGTTGCCGGCAAGATTGCTCCGCCATCGCCATCTATCTTATGACAGCCTTTACAATTATTGGTTTGTATAATCTGTTCGCCTGCCTCTAGAGCCAGCTGTTTTGCATTTACTTCAGGTAATTTGCCAGCTGGTATTTCATCTTTTACAGAACCCATGATGACCGTGACCAATGCATCTATCTCATGTTGTGTTAAACCATAATCAGGCATACGCAATTTATCCAGAGGCTGTTTTTCCATGGATTTCAATGATCCATCTTCCTGTGGAATCATATCAAAGATTCGCGGATCATCGAGCTTTTGTGCAAACCAATCCCAGCGAGTATGAGGCAGATTATCATGGTGAAAACCAAAATCCAGCTTGGTAATCAGTTTACTCCCTTCAATTGTTAAACTTGTACCAATTGGTTTCGTTTTTTCAAATCCGGGAATATTATGACAGCCAAAACAACCATATTGTCCTATGAGGCGTTGTCCATTATAATCCAATTTCTCATCTATCGATATTCCAGCAAGCTTGGCATCTACCTGCTCCTTACGAAGTTGCTGGCTTAAAAATCCAGCCGCAATCTCATCAAGGATCTCTTCATTCACTCCAGGAATTTCTTGCGCATCAAATTCATTATTTTTATCCTGTGTAAGATACGCAGCTATGTCAACTGCTTCCTGTCTGGTCAAACGTAGGTTTGGCATTTTCGTTTCCGGATGGAAAGAAGCAGGATCCCTGACCCAATTATATACCCATTGAGCAGTTGATTTAGATCCCAGTCCAATTAAGTTTGGACCTTGCTCACGTCTTAAGGTTTGGATGGAGGTTAATTCTTCAACTACAACATCGGGTTGAATCTCATGGCAGCCCATACAACCAACAGATGCCACTAAAAGCTGTCCATTTTCTGCATTCCCATTCCGTGGCAGTTTATCCATAGGGAAAGATTCACTCTTATTAAATAAATATGCAGTGATCGAATGAATTTCCTGTTCAGTACGAATTAAAGAATTTGGGTCGCTATTGTTTGTTACATTAAAGAAATGGGGCATCCACGTATTGTGACGAAAATCCCTGGGGCTGTTGATCCATTTCCAAGTCCAATCTTTGGTCGTTTTCGAAGCGACCTTTGCCAAATTTGGTCCCGCTTTGGGCTTACCTTCCCAGCGGTCCATCTTATGGCACCCAAAGCATCCGGCGCGTTCAACAAGGCCCATACCAAGAGAAAGTGTTTTCGCTCCATCTATGGGCATATTTCCGCTGTGGCATTTGAAGCAGCCTGCTTCCATATTCTGTTTGGTAAACATGGGGTCGCCCCAATGGTGCATGCGGTGCCAATCATATTTTTCTTCCCATTCATGGGCTTGTTCTAAACTAGAGGGTGAGTGAGCAGTTGTATTAAAACCTGTACCTCTGCCTCGACCTGCATGGCATGTTGTACAGCCAAATTCACTCAAAGGGTGTGGAGAATTCGCTCCTACCATTTGATCTAAATTAGGATGTGATGTATAAGGCTGGTGAGCATCTTCAAATTCCTTATTATCGATACCCATGTGACAGGTCATGCAGCGATCAACCTTTGGCATACCTAAATACACAAGGTCTTCTTCAATGTCCTTTACTACAACCTGTTTAACCTCATAATAAGGATCGATAAAATCCAGAACAGGAAGATCACGGACCACATTGGCGATCTTGTTGGAAAATGACATTTTTTCCGGATCGGTATTTGCCAGTTTCCTAACCGCAAGATTGCGTTTCCGGCTGATGGCACTTAATTCATCTTTATAGGATTTGTTTTCAGCATATAGATCAGTTAAACGGTTTTGCAAAATTTCCAGCTTCTTTTCAAATGTTTCCAGTTCCAACTTAAACCCAGAAGTAAGTGCATCGAGACGTTTAAGATTTATTTCTGCAGCTTCTACGTTTCCATGCCCGTGACGAGCTTGATCTGCGGTATATTTTGCTACATCAAATTCAGCTTTGGAAAATTGATGATTCTGGTTCATACGATAGCGTTCTGCGTCAGCTTCCTTGATCTTTCCGTTTAGTTCATCTATCTCATCAACCTTGTCTTGTAATTTCTTTTTTGCTTCTGACAAACGCTCCTGCAAAGCATTATATTCGTCATTGCTCTCAAGATTACTATTCAGTTCAGCAAGATTATTGCTGATTTTTTCTATTTCAACAATGCGGAATTCCTTTTGGAATTTTTTCCAAGGACGCTGATAATCATCAGCAAAGGTGAGAATGAAAATACCAGCAAAAACCAGACTCGATAAAGCGAACCAGCGATTCAGCTTGAGTATATTATAATATCGTTCCTGTTGGTCAATCATCTTCTATAAAATCTAAACTAGAAATTGAAGAAATATTCTGGTATGGCTATGATGTATTTCAAATTGAACATCCACCGCAGATACATTTTAATCGGTAATGTTAATGCAGTCAGGATCAAAACGATGAAAATTGAATAAACAAAAGAATTCAACCGTTCATATATTTTCTTACATACAGTTTTGGCCAATAATGGCGGCAGAATAAGATAATAGCCAGCTAAAAGAAGGATGCCCCAAATTTCTCTAGCTAGAATACTGTCAGGGAGCCCTGTGCTAAACCATTTGATATAAATATATTCAGATAAATTAATGTTGGTCAGTGCTTCAAGTTTATGGATATCCCAGTATTCGAAAGGACCAAAGAAATTCCAGTTTGGTCCCCTGAGAAACGTTCCAACTACGATCAGCATATTCCACAATACCAGCCAGCCGAACATGAAAAGAGCAATGGATAATTTCCTGTTTTTAAAACTATAATATCCAGAACCAGCTGGTTCATTATCTATAAAAGGGAAAGCCATCAAACCTACTATGATTAAGCTGGGTAGTACAACGCCAGCCATCCAGGGATCAAAATATACCAGCATTTCCTGCAGGCCTAAGAAATACCATGGTGCTTTTGCAGGATTGGGAGATTCGGAGGGGTTCGCTGGCTCTTCGATAGGCGCTTGTAAACTAATGGACCAGATCATCAGAAAAGCTGAACATAAAATCAGAGCAATAAATTCAACATACACAAGGTCCGGCCAAACTAGCACTTTATCATTTGGTGCGTCGTATTGTTCATCGATCGATTCGCCACGTTCTAATTTGGCATCGTTTTCGTATGCCTGGTGCATCGATAACCATGTAAAAAAGTAAACAAGAAAAATTAATCCGGAGATTGGCACATTATCCGGTTTCAGAACAATGGATCTGAAATCAGGATCCGATATGCCAAACATGAAAAAAGCGGCCATGATAATTGCCGCAATGAGCATACCTTTGCCAGACCATAACACATACAATTTTAACCGGCGGTTCCATTTATCAAACCAGTCATTGATAGGAAAAATAAAGAAAAAGATAATGAGTGTCGACGTAAAAAGAATCGTCGGATTCGAGATTGTATCGATTAAATGCTTAAAATCAGCCATTATTATACTGGAGTTGAAATACCACCGTCTTTACGAATTCGCCAGAAATGTACGGCCATGAAAATCATAATAATAAATGGCAAGCCGATACAATGCAGCACATAAAAACGCAAAAGTGCTGCTTCACCCATAAACCGTCCTCCAATTAAAGCAAAACGCACATCACTGCCCATGGTTATAAAATTAATATCTCCAATAGCCAATAATCCTGCTCCAGGGCCTTCATGTCCAAGAAATGGGGTTGCGCGAGCCATATTGGATCCAACAGTAATCGCCCAAATGGCCAGTTGATCCCAAGGAAGCAGATAACCGGTAAAACTCAACAACAATGTTAGAAGTAAAAGTATAACACCGATTGCCCAATTAAATTCGCGTGGAGGTTTGTATGAACCTGTCATAAACACACGAAACATGTGCAGCCAAACAGTAATAACCATGGCATGAGCGCCCCAGCGGTGGACTTCTCTCATGATCCCAAATGGGACTTGTTCTGCTAGATCAATAATATCTGTATAGGCATATTCAATCGTCGGGCGATAATAAAACATGAGCAGTATACCTGAAATGGTCAAGATAAGAAATATGAAAAAAGATAATCCACCCATGCACCAGGTGAATTTTAATTTTACTGCGTGTTTGGGTAATCTTACAGGGTGTAGATGAAGAAATACACTATTCAGTACCACCATCATCCTTTGACGGCGACTTTTGGGAACACCACCTCCGCGGAAGATGGATTTATACAATTGAGTCCCGCGAAATTTATCTAACCGAAATTTATCTAACATAGAGTTTCCATTATACTTTTAAAAACGCTTCCGGGTCATTCCATTGACCCTTTTCCTGTTGGAATTTTCTCGTTTTATCAACGATGATCTGACCATTATCTGCCAAAACGATCTTGAATCGTTCCAGGGGTCGTGGTGCTGGTCCTTCAAAATTAATTCCAGTTTTAAAGAATCCACTCCCATGGCAAGGGCATTTAAATTTTTGTTCCGAACTTAACCAATTAGGTGTACAGCCAAGATGCGTACATGTTGTTGAAAGAGCATAAATGCCAGCATCATTCCGAACGATCCACACACCATATTTATTTTTCCATCGCAAATCTACTTCACCAACAGTATAATCATCTGGATATCCAGCGCGGAAGGTCTGTACAGGTTCAAACAACACATTTGGGAAAAAGAAACGCAGCATCATGGTAAAAAACCCTCCAGTTGCAGCAACAAATGCTAACCACCCAATGGATAGCCAGGAAAAAAATGAACGGCGTGTTATTTGATCGCTCGAATCAGCTTTACCAAGGGCTGCGGGTGGACGACGGCCAGGGTCTTTAGTAGCAGATTCTTTTGAAATTGTTTCGGCCATATATTTTCTTAATCAACTAATGCGTGTCGTGCTGCTTCTCGTACCTTCATGCTACGATCTTTATCTCTCAAATCTACTAATACAGATTCAAATTCTGAATCAATAATATTGGGTATAACCTGAATCGCCACCAACATGGCTTGATCCTGTTCAAAGGGATCAATATTAGGAAAAGAATCTAAATATTTTCGGTCTAAAAGGTCTAATAATATTCCGCGTCCACGGTCATTTTTTAACTTTGCCAAAGCTACGGCTGCATCCCAGCGAACATTAACTTCCTGGTCCGCTAATGCTGTTAAAAATATTTCTGCTGCTTCATGATTCTGATAATTACCCAGTGCAATAATGGTTTGTAACCGTACATGTGCATCTTCATGATCAGCCATATTATTTAAAGCAGCGAATCCTTTGTGACTTTGTATCAAACCTAAAGAATAGGCACAGGCAGCTACGATAGAATAATCGTTATCTTGCAATGCATTGATTAACGTTGGAGTATAGCGCTGATCTCGCGTTCTACCCATGGCCAAAGCAAGATAAGAACGAATCTGGGGATTGTGTTCATGGGCTGAATACTCAAAAGTAGAAATCATATCCTGAACAAAGCGATCATCTTTTGGTACCATTTTGGGATTAGAAAGAATCTTGGAAAGTTCGAAAGCACCCTGCCATCGTTTGGTCGTTCCACCGATTTTTACATGCTCTAAATAATCTCGGGCTGTATTGGGCTCTACGGTGAGAACTTTTACCATTAAAAAAACAAGTACTGCAAATACAGCAATCAAAAAAGGAACGACAAAAAAACTATGTATAATAACACGTATAGCTGATTTCTTTTCAGGTTCCTGAGTGTTCATATTTTCTATTTTAATTTCTTCTGACATTTTTGTGCCGCGGAAAGGAGTCGAACCTTCACACCTATTGGGCACCAGATCCTAAATCTGGCGTGTCTACCAATTCCACCACCGCGGCTATATATATTTATAACAATCGGACAAAGTTAATATTTTATGCATGTCAGAAAAAGAAAAAGGGCAGGAAAACCTGCCCTTAATTTTGAAGTTTTTCCTGCTGATCGTCACATCCTGCAGGTGTATTATAATATTAAAATGTGGTCTACTTCAATAAAATCAGCTTTTGGGATTGAACCTGACCTGCAGTTTCCAATCTGTATATATACACACCGGCACTTACACTGCGGCCGTTATTATCCTTGGCATCCCAAACAACTGATTTTTCACCCGCATGGTCAAAGCCCCTTACCAAAGTCCGAACTTCCCGCCCAGCAAGATCAAATACACGCAGATCAATATAACTTGCTTCAGGTAAGTCATAACGAATATTTGTTATAGGGTTGAATGGATTTGGAAATGCGGGATGCAGGGAAAACTTAACCGGTATTTCAATTTCTTCATTCACGCTCAAACTTGCGTCGAGAATTGCAAATCCTGTTCCACTAGATGGAATAGACAACAATCCAGCATCTGCCGAACTCACTGAGCTTAACCAAGTGAGCACATCGCCACTAAAATCTGAATTTGAATTAACATTATAACTGACTTCCAGAATTTCACCAGATCCTGCGGCAATACCATTAGCCAGGTCATAAGCAAGTATATAGCCAATACCATCTTCTGTCTCACCTGTCTGTCCATCTACTGAACCGCTAAAGCGGCCAGCTTGAGTCACATCAATAATTTCAATTCCTTCTGGTGCATCTGCAAGGTGGATTTCAAGAACATAGACTGGAGTTGAATTTTCCAATTCAATCATAATGGTTTGTGCAGATTCATCCACATCACCTACGGTATAAATAGCACCGGGTGTTCCAATATATACTTCACTTTCATGCAGTTCAGCATGCATGGCAATATTGTTTACATCAACAACAACAACTTCTTCCATAAGTATCTCAACCGTAGAGCCCGTTGCTGCACCGGCACCTATATACATAGAAATATCAGCAATATGACCCGTCCCAGCCGGGAGTGGATTATTCAAAGAAGTATTAAACAACAGAATCCGATATTCATTCCCTATATTATTTCCCTCTACTGTCCAGTTACTGAAATCATGATAGTTTGTAGCAGCAATAGCAATACCATCTAAAAAATCAGGATAGTCCGACAGGAAAATCTGTATTCCATAAACATCCTGAGTATTATTGATCAATAAGGGAATAGTAATCAAATCACCTGGATTGCCGTGGGCATTGGGCATGACCAAATATTGAGTTTCAACTGTAACATCAAAGGTTGCTCCATCGGCAGTCCAAATCATATCATTACCATTAGCATCTTGCACTGAAGCTGTTGTGATACTCAAATCTAACATAAGCGGATCTTGACTGGCCGCTAGCACCACAACACGGCAAACAGCATCACTCCCTGGTGCCATATCATCCCCTAACCCGAGGCCAGTAACCACCATCTTTCCACCAACTTCAGCAACATCCAATGTCCAGCTACTTGTTCGATCAGTCGCAATTATTTCTTGGGCAATCAGTAAATCAGGAACATCTTCAATTTCAAAGTAAAAGAAACTGACATCTGATTCATTATTGACAAAAATATCCAGAGTGTCTGTTGCCCCAGACAATGCTTCACCATCGCTCAAGGCCAGTTCTATCCATTCAACAGGTGTGGCGTCTGCGGTGTTGGATGGACCGGATTCTGTGCCATCTGGAGTATAGTCAGCTTTTATATAATAATAGTAGGTAGTACCGTTAATTACATCTTCATCTGTATATGTCAATACATCAGGTCCGACTGATGCTATCATATCAATGTTCGTACCGTCAATTGTACGATAAATGTTGTACGCAGTAACAGGTACATCACGATTAATATTTTGAGGTTCAAGTGGATTGTCCCAATCTACTGTTTGTTGATATGTAATTCCGTTAGGATACTGTTCCACTACTTCCGCTTTATCTGCAGTGATGACCCATTGTCCGAGTTCATTAAAATCAAAGTGAATATTGCGAGCAATGCGACCTCCTGTAAAACTGACTAGAATATCATCTATTGCCCAGCCAGAAGCCCATGCACCGTTATCATTTGAATGAAAGGCAATATAAAATTCGTTTTCACCTGCATATTCATTCAAATCAACGGTTTCAGTGACCCACTCTGCGCTGGCAGGTA
>Ga0257113_1000401_pt1 | contig 14279 bp, 14 predicted proteins | sample LP_taG_4_FD_191568 | JGI IMG/M metagenome (GOLD analysis project Ga0257113, IMG submission 191568) | Marine microbial communities from Northeast Subartic Pacific Ocean, Canada - LP_J_2015_P26_2000m | ecosystem: Environmental > Aquatic > Marine > Oceanic | place: Canada: Northeast Subartic... | reverse complement strand
TAGCAATTAAACGGGCAAAACCAAAAGAAAAACAATACAAATTGACAGATGGTGATGGCATGTACCTAAGGATTTACCCTGATGGGAAAAAATACTGGCAATTACAATTTTGGTTTGAAGGGAAACAGAAAGTATTATCTTTTGGGAAATGGCCAAACGTTAAATTGCCCGAAGCAAGATCTAGGCGTTATGAAGCAAACAAAAAAATAAAGGAGGGGATCAATCCACTTGATGAAAAAAGATTTAGGAGTAGCTTGCATATAGAAAATTATGATAAAAAGAAACGCCGTGAAGAAATTAAAGGGTTTACTTTTCAACAAGTTGCCCAAGAATGGCACGTTAGACAAGAAACTTTATGGACAAAGGAATATTCAAAGGTTGTATTCAATTCTCTTATCATCCACGTTTTTCCATATCTTGGTGAAATACCCATTGTAAAGATCAACAAACAGGATGTAATTTCAATGTTAAAAAAACTGGAAGTCGTAGGGAAGCACGAAACCTGTTATAGAATTCGGCAAAGACTTGAATCAATTTTTAACTACGCAAAAACTAATGAACTTTGCATAAACAACCCAGCAAAAGGACTAAACAAGACCTTTGTAAAACCGGAACCAAAATCACATAGTTCAATTCCAATCTCAGAACTTCCAGAATTTCTTTCAAGAATGAAAGCTGACAAAGTAACAAACCTATCTACAGTGCTTGCAATGAACTTTCTTATATTAACCTTCGTTCGATCTTCAGAATTACGTTTTGCTGATTGGAGTGAGTTTGATATTGATTGTGCTGAACCCCTTTGGGTGATTCCATCAACTAGAAAGAAAATGAGAGGCGAACATTATGTTCCTCTTTCTTCTCAAGCAGTTTGTATCTTAAAAGAAATGCAAGAATATTCCGGCAAGAATGGATATGTATTTACTCAAGTCCGTAACTCACAAAAAGCAATGAGTGAAAACACACTGTTATATTTTTCAAATCGATTAGGATACGCGGGAAGAAACACTATCAATGGTCTCAGAACTCTTGCTTCTGAGGTATTGAGTGAAAGCGGTCTCTGGTATCATAATGTTATAGAGGAACAACTTGCATGCACGGAACTGAATAAAATACATAGATACAATAGAAACAAGTATCTAAAAGAAAGAAGAAAAATGATGGTGTGGTGGGCAAACTATGTTAAAACTATTCAAAACACATAGGTCGCAATATGATTCTTAAAAAAATTATTTTCCTTTATCAACCTTATTTACATAGTTATTTGAATGGAATATACCCAATGTTAGTATTAATACTATCGATGCTAGAAAAACTCTTTGACCTGCGTCTTAAATCACATCTTGTCTATGAAAGAGAATGAGTCAAGAAAAAACTGATTTTCTAGAACGTTCTAAAACGTTCTGGAATCCTGGAAAAACACAAGATTGGCAAGATATGGGGATTGATCTTGTGATCGATCATCGAGAGAAATATTATCTTCATGATATGGATGGTCGGCGTTTGATTGATGTCCATCTAAATGGAGGAACCTATAATTTGGGGCACCGACATCCAGAGTTGGTTGAGGTACTAAAAGCTGGGACTTCTCGCTTTGATATGGGTAATCATCATTTTCCGGCACTTGCACGGACTGCCTTAGCAGAGGCTTTGGCTGAGAGTGCACCTGGTCCGGAGTTGAGATATACAGCATATGGTTCAGGGGGCGGAGAAGCTATTGATATTGCGCTTAAAACTGCACGTCACGCCACACAGAGAAGAAAAATTGTGTCAATAATCAAAGCTTATCATGGTCACACAGGACTGGCTGTTAAAACTGGAGATGACCGTTTTTCCAAATTATTTTTATCGGAAGATACTGTTGGTGAATTTGTCCAAGTTCCGTTCAATGATCTCAACACAATGGAAGATGCTCTAAAAAGACAAGACGTGGCTGCAGTAATTATGGAAACTATCCCAGCAACATATGGTTTCCCAATGCCAGAGGAAGGATACCTTCCATCAGTCAAACAACTTTGTGAACGATACGACACCTTATATATAGCTGATGAAGTTCAAACAGGTCTAATGCGTACAGGAGAACTTTGGGGATGTACTAAGTATAAAGTCCAGCCTGACATTATGGTTACCGGCAAAGGAATTTCTGGAGGTATGTACCCAATTGCCTGTGTCTTAATTTCAGAAAAATGTGGTGGCTGGTTAAAAGAAGATGGTTTTGCTCATATGTCAACGATGGGTGGGGCAGAGCTTGGATGTGTGGTAGCAATGAAAACTCTTGAAATCGTCCAACGTCCAGAAGTTCGGTCTGTTGTTCATTTTATTTCTGATTATATTCGATCAGGTTTGGATGAAATTATGGAAGAGTATTCGGATTTCTTTATAGGTATTCGTCAACACGGTCTCATTATGGGGTTAGAGTTCAGTCATGAACAAGGTGCAAAACCGGTTATGAAATATCTTTATGAAAACGGTGTTTGGGCAATTTTTTCAGCACTTGACCCAAGTGTGCTTCAGTTCAAACCAGGTTTGTTAATGACACAGTCGGAGTGTGAGGAACTTTTAAGAAGGGTGCAAATAGGAATTGAACAAGCACGAGAGGAAGTCCTTGGGGTCAGAAACCGGAGGAGTATACACTGATGGAACCACAAATCAGAACTCTAGTTGATATCTCAGAATCTCAAGCATCTTTATCGGGGCGTGCTGACATAGTTTTAGAGCGAGCGCGGTGGGCATCATATATATTTCAGAGATTCGATAAAAAAAGAACAATGAAAATTGTTGATGCCGTAGCCAACGTTGCCCATAGTCATGCGGGGGAATGGGCCGAACAAGTTGTTGTTGAGACAGGTTTTGGGGTAGTTTCACACAAGAAGCTGAAAAATGAGTTCACAGCAAAACCATTAGTAGATTATTATAGAGAGCAAGACCTTGTTTCGATGCGTGTTAAAGAAGAAAAGAAAATTGTAGAAATCCCAAGACCTGCGGGAGTAATATTTGCTTTGATTCCATCGACAAATCCTATTTCAACACTGAATTTTAAAATTATTCTTGCACTAATTACACGAAACTCAATTGTTATTAGCCCACATCCAGCAGCAAAGAAATCATGTATAGATGCAGTTCGAATTTTGACAGAGGCTGCAATTTCTTCTGGAGCGCCTGAGGGGGCAATACAAGTATTAGAAACCCCGTCTATTCCGTTGATAGAAGAATTCATGTCATCACCAAAAACGAACGTGATCCTGGCAACTGGTGGTACAGCAATGGTTCGTGCAGCTTATTCTTCTTCTAATCCGGCCATAGGAGTTGGTCCAGGTAATGCGCCTGTATTCGTTGATTCATCGGCAGATATTGCATTGGCAGCAAATCAAATTGTGACATCTAAAAGTTTTGACAATTCCGTACTTTGTACCAGTGAATCTAACCTCATCACTTTGACGGATGTTGACAAACCCCTTCGCAAAAGTTTGAAAAATGAAGGAGCCTATATTTGCAATAATAATGAGGTAGTACAAATACGCAATTATCTTTTTCACCCCAATGGCTTTAACGTTGAGGCTTTAGGCCGTGATGCAGTTTGGATTGCACGTGAATGCGGCATCCGGGTTCCCAAAAAAACACGAATCCTTGTAACACCAATTAACAGTATCGGTATTGAAGAACCGTTAGCTAGAGAAAAACTTTGCCCTGTACTGTCTTTTTATGTTGCAAACAGTCCCAAACAAGCAATCGCTCAGTCAAGGGCTACGCTTAGAGCAACGGGTGCTGGTCATTCGGCTGTCATACATAGTCAAAACGAGAGAATGATTCTTGATTTTGCATCAAGAGTCGAATGTTATCGGGTAGTAGTAAATGCCTCTTGTAGTTTAGGGGCATCAGGGTTTAACACCAATCTGGCTCCATCATTTACCATAGGTACTGGATTTTATGGGAGGAGTTCACTTGGTGAAAATCTTGGTCCACAACATCTAATTCATTGGACACAAATTGCTTATAATTCAGATCCGTCTGTAGCTTTTGGTAAATTTAATGAACTGTCTTTATCATTAGACGGTCCATTGCCAAGGTCTCCATCAGATGGAGTACCAGGTTCACCAAAGTCTCGTCGAGTGGATACAACCTCGACAAGCACCAGTTTCTCAATTGATAATGTGAACAGAGAAGAACTCCGTAAATTGATTGCGGAAGAGCTTAAGAATGTTCTGAAAAAATGATTTGTGTACATGGCTGAATTACGTTCTTTTATATTCATTGATCAGTTGCAACCTCAAACTTTGGCTTATATTGCAACTTGGATGAGAGGCTCATTGCCTCGTAAAAATATGGCGTCTCAGATCATTGAAATTGCACCTGGTTTAGACATTGAGGCTTTAACAGATGTTGCTTTGAAAGGAGCAAATGTTAAGGCTGGCATTTTGGTTGTAGAACGTCAATTTGGGTATCTAGAGTTTCATGCCGATTCTACAGCAGAAGTCAAAGCAAGTGCAGAAGCAGTATTGAAAAGTTTAGGAGCGACTCCCAAAGATACTAAGCCAGCAACTATTCTTGCTTCAAAGATAGTTACGCGAGTCGAAAACCAACATGCTTTTTTAATTAATCGAAATAAGTTAGGTTCGATGATTTTAGGAGGGGAGTCTCTTTATCTATTGGAATGCCAACCAGCATCCTACGCAATTTTAGCCTGCAATGAAGCAGAAAAAAAAGCTAATATAAAAATAATTGACTATCGTATGATTGGTGCAACTGGTCGACTTTACCTGTCTGGTAGCGAAGCTGAGATACGTAACGCGCGTGAAGCTGCTGAGTTGGCCCTACGAAAACAATGAACAATAGATGAGGCCAACTGTGGGGGAAGAAATTAGAAAAATAATACGTGAATTGTTGGTAGAAGAGATAGCCTCAATCAACAAGGAGTCAGTTTCGTTGGATCAGAAAACTACTAGAGAAGTAATAGTCTCTATCAGAACGGATGAAGATCTAATGAAATTTGTTAAAAAAATATTGAATATTGTAAAAGAAACTGATGGATTTTCAAACATTGAAAATGGGGATATTATTTTTCATTTAGATGTGCCATCATCTGCTAATTTAAATAGTAGATCTTGTACTTCTCATCCTACTTCAAACAAAATAGAAGATGGTTTGATTACAGAATATGATATAGCAAAATTGGATGAAAATATTACTGTTTTGCAGGTTTTAAAAAATGCTAAATTAACCCCTTTGGCAAAAGATGAGTTACGTAAAAAGGGGATAAAAATGGAAAGGACACAAATATGATCAGAGGAAGGGTAAAAGGCCAAATTTGGTCATCTAAACATGTTGATAAGCTTCCCAAGGGAGGGTATTTGGAAGTAGAAGTTGAAAGCGGTGAAAATATTATTGCTTACGACCCGTTAGGATGTGCCGTAGGAGAAGCGGTATTGTTAACTCAAGGTTCTGTTGCAGCCGGTTATTTTACAGAATTCAAGGCACCAATTGATTCTCTAATCATTGGTTCTATTGATGAGAAGGAGTAATGTAAATGGCAAAAACTTCTTCAAATCGATCCATTGCCGTTAGCAAACAATAGCGGCGCAAACTGGCCTAAAAGCCAAAACACAAATAGGAGAAAGTCTCATGTCCAATCAAGCTATAGGAATGATTGAAACAAAAGGTTATGTCGCATCACTTGCTGCTGCGGATGCAATGGTTAAAGCAGCTAATGTAACCATTGCTGGAAGGGAAGAGGTTGGTGATGGCCTTGTATCAGTTATCATAAAAGGTGATGTTGGCGCTGTAAAGGCAGCAACTGAAGCAGGATCAGAAACTGCTAATGAAGTAGGAGAACTCATTTCTGTTCATGTGATACCACGGCCCCATACCGACCTAGGGAAATACTTCTCTCTTGACGGGAAATAACAATAAGATTATGCTCAATTATTTTTGAATAAAATATACAAGAATAAATATTAATGACTGAACTGAGGGTCTATTTACCAATCTTAGACTTACAACCACAGTTTGCTGCTTACTTAAGTAGTCCAACTCGTGCAAGAGGATATCCAGTTTATGCTGGTGAACATAGTTTAATTGTAGAAGTTGCACCAGCATTATCAATCCATAGAATAGTAGATTTGGCACTTAAAGCCTCACCTGACATGGAACCAGGAATTTTGTTTACTGAACGTCAGTTTGGATTGCTGGAACTCCACTCAAGCATTGAAGCTGAACTGGAGTCTGCTGGGAAAGCCATTCTGGATGGTATCAGTGCAAAACCTTCTGATCAACTACTTCCAAAGATATTGTACCGTGATATTATTGAAAATATATCAGATCAACATTCTATTATTTTAAATCGGACAAGATCAGCTTCAATGTTGATCTCTGGATCATCATTACTCGTTTGTGAAATGACTCCAGCTTTGTTTGCTTGCAAAGCAGCCAATGAGGCTGAAAGAGCTGCACCGCAAGCTATAATCAATGATGTACAAATGATTGGTGCTTCCGGAAGAGTTTTTATGTCTGGAAGAAAGGAAGATATGGTCATTGCTCAAAGTGCTATTGATGATTTGATTAAAATTAAATAGTTTTTGAGGTTAAACCTTAATATTAATACTGATTAGAATTGATAGCGTTACTAATTTTAACATCAAGGAGTTACCCCATTTTTATCATGAATTTTTCAGCAAGTTCTCCTGAGACTTTCGTAAATTCAGGCCCTTGTTCTTTGGCCAAATCAGTATCTGAATGAGAACCAATCCATGCCAATAGTGCCATTCTACGGAGCATGATGAAAGTATCTATTTCTTTTTCTTCTTCATTCGAAAGAGAACTAACATTTCTATATCCCCTCACCCAAGCATCTTTTAGTGTTTCAACTGTTGGATTATCTTCCATAAAACTGATCCCAGCAGCGAAGTCATATAGGAACCAGCCTATTCCGCAATCGTCAAAATCAATAAGGCGAGTTTTACCTTCATGAATCAATAGATTTGCTAGTCTCATATCAGCATGAATAAGACCGAACTTTCCACATCCCATTCCAAATTTTTTTATACGCTTAACAATAAGATCTTCCTGCTGAATTAGCAATTTTAAAACAGGTTTTTCCATTGCTGGTGCATCTTGCCATTTGCCCCAAATTGGCTTTGAACCAAAAAAAGCATCTATGTTCCATTCAAGCCTTTCAAAGTAATTTGGTCGATTCCAGCCAATGGAATGTATGTGGGTTTTAGCACTAATTTCACCTAGTTCTTCAAATGGTCCAACGAGATCCTGTTCTTCATTGGGTTCTTCTCCTTCAACATACTCGAACATAACCATGTAACGGTTGTTTTTCAAACCATCAACTTTGCATTGTTGAATATCTTGATTATCTCTCCCTGGAATGATGTTTGGCGTTTCAACTTCACTTTCTTTATTCAGCGCACGAGTCCAAGCTATTTCTGATGCTATAGCAAGTTTGGTGTGATAATTCTCCCGATGAATTCTTAGAATAGATCGGTAACCTTTAGACGACGAAACAAGATATGTTGCATTTTCTGAGAAATTGATCAATTTAGCTGAAGCTTCAGCGGGGACCTCCCACAATTTAAGAGATGTATTTGCTAATTCGCCAAGAAGAGATATAAGCATGTTATGAGATTGCTGACTTTCAACCATTCCATTACTCCTTTTATGTTATATTTCTTCAATTGCTTCTAGAGATTCAGGAAGAATTTGTCCGCCATCTACTATCAAAGTTTGACCTGTAATGTAGGAAGCTTCATCAGAAGCAAAAAATAATGCAGCATTGCCAATATCTTCAACCACCCCAAGACGTTTTAGAGGAATTGTAGCCGCCATTGAATCTAAATAATCTTGTCCTAAATCCCGTAATCCTTCTGTGTAAATATTACCCGGCATTACAGCATTTATTGTAGTTCCATACTTCGAAAGTTCCATCGCTGCAGTCTTCATGAATCCCAGTTGCCCTGATTTGGAAGCTCCGTAATGCGACCAGCCTGGGTACGCAGTTACTGGACCTGTTATAGATGAAGTAAGAATAATCCGCCCATTACCTTTCTTTTTAAATTGAGGAATACAGGCTTTTACACACAAAAAAGCACTTTTCAGATTTGTTTCCATAACTTGGTCCCACTCTTCTGGATCCATTTCTAATATTTTAGTTTGGGGGAATATCCCGGCATTTGCGCAAAGCACATCGACACTTCCAAACTCCGATTCAGTGACTTTCACCATTTCCACTACTGCATCCCAATCAGTCACATCGCACAACTGCATTTCAGCAATCCCATTATTTGAACGGATTTCATCAACTGTTTCTTTTGCCTCAACCTCCCCTCTGGCCACCACCATCACTTTTGCACCCTGTAATGCAAATACTTTGGCAATTCCCCTGCCTATCCCTTTAGATGCACCTGTAACGATAACCGAATACCCCTTAATGCTAGTAAACATTTTTTCTCCTTCTATATTAATTTGGTTTTGAAAAGTATAATTGTCTTATTTCACTTAGCAACTGATGCTACCAATTTTTTTGCAATATATGCAATGACTAACAGTATTATTGAGGAACCAATAGAGATAAATCCCACAGATGGGACTAAAGGCGAATAACCTGAAACCATTTTTGCATAAAGCCATTCTGGTAGTGTTGAGTCTGCTCCGGTAGTAAATAAAGATAATGGGAAATTCCCCCAACTTAAAAGAAAAGAGAACAAACCAGCAGAAATGACTCCAGGAATTAGCAATGGTACTGTGATTTCACGCATAATTGTCCAGGTTGATGCTCCCAGATCTCTAGCCGCCTCCTCAAGAGCAGGATCAAAGCTGTATGCTCGTATTGCTATTATTAATGTTGATATTGGAGCTATCCATACAAGATGAGCCACTACAGCAGTTTTCCAAGAAGGTATTAATCCAATGGAGTTAAACCAAATCAACAACGCCAGACCCAGAACTGCTTGTGGGAAAAAAATTGGTAAAATTATGATTTTTTGAAACGCGTTTCTATACTTCCAATGATATCTTGCATATGCCAATGCCCCGAAGAAACCAACTAGCATTGAAATAACGGTGACAATTATAGCTATTTTCAAAGATGTTTCAACCAAATCTGAGACTGTTGGACTTTGTACTGCCCGCAAATACCAATGCGTGGCATACCTGCGGATTGGGAATGTCAAATATCTAGTTTTTGAGATTGAAGCGAAAAAAACGGAAACAAGTGGTAGATATAGAAAGACAATAACCAAAACTCCATACGCATTAAGAAAGTACACCGTTTTTCGTGATGATCTCATTAACGTCTTCTCCCCATCATCGAATCTAAATCTATCTTAGAAATCGAAAAAAATGCAAGAATCCCTATAATCAGAATCAAGATCATTGCTAAGGCTGAACCAAGTGGCCAATTCTGGCCGTACGTGAACGCTGTTTCTACCTCGTCTGTAAAAACAATTATGGCCTGCCCACCTAACAATTTAGATTCAGCCAAAGCCCCCGCGGCTAGAACAAAACTGAGAAGAGAGCCAACAACAATTCCAGGGGAAGCTAGTGGCAAATCAATTTCCCAAAGTATTCTAAACGGTGATGCTCCAAGATCCTCTGCTGCTTGACGAGCATCTTCAGGAATCATGGCAATACCTTGTGCCAAAGGAAAAAGCATGAATGGGAAATAAACATAAATAAGTCCAAACACGATGATCGGCCCATTATAAAGAACACCCTCAAGTCTTAAGCCCCACCAAGTCCTTAAATACCCATCAATCAAACCACCTTTCATCAAAGTTAAAACCCAACCAAAAAGTCGAATGTTTTCTGAAACAATAAGGGTCATAGCTACAGCAATCGTTAGGACAAGTGTAAACTTGCCAAAGACTTTTGCCATACCAAAAGCTAGCGGCCAACAAATCAAGAACAATATAACTGTTGAAATAAAAGCCATTGCAACCGACCAGAGTAAAGATTTGTAATAACCCTGTTGAAAAAAATCAGCATATGCGGAAAAATCTGGAACGTTCATGATACTGAATACCTTTGGTGGCATGATAGAAAATACAGCAACTACAACTAACGGAGCAAGAAAACTAACTGCAAGTAGCAATACCATCGGTAAAGATGTTAGCGTGCCAAGTTTGTTATCTAAACGTTCCATACTTAATCTTTAGGTATAAAGTGTGTATGTTTTATGTCCCAACCAATTACCACTGTCGCTCCAAGTTTTCCTTTAAAACGATCTTCGCGTAATTTCTCTATAATAACACGCGAATCGTCCAAAGTATCAACCTCATATTGAATGCGTGAACCAAGTTCATATTCCGCTCTCAAATAACCCCGGATCTGAAAATCGTTAGTTTCTTTTGCTTTATTAAATCGTACAAATTCTGGGCGAACCATTAACGTCCCTTTTGCTTTTTTGGAATATTTTTTTTGGGGGTCCTTTGTTAAAACACTGGAACGAATTTCAACACCATCTATCTCGATATCACCTTTAGAATCGTATTTAAAATCAAACATATTAACTTCACCCATAAAGCTGGCAACGAAACGACTTACTGGCTTAGAATATATTACCTCAGCAACATCTATTTGCTCAAACTTTCCCGAATTCATTATGGCAATCCTGTCAGACATAACCATAGCCTCTTCTAGAGAGTGCGTAATATAGACGAACGTCTTACCTGTTCTTTCATGAAGATCCACTAGCTCCTTCTCTAATGTTTTTCTCAGTCGATAATCAAGTGCGGATAAAGGCTCATCAAAGAAAATTATTTCAGGATCAAAAGCCAAAGCCCTAGCTAGTGCAATTCTTTGCTGCTCACCTCCAGAACACTGGCTAATGCGTTTATTGTAAAAACTTTTAGGTAAATGAAGGAGTTCCAAAAGCTCCAGGGCACGCTTACTCCTTACTTTTGGAGAGACTCCTTTTATCTTGAGTGGAAATTCAATATTTTGGCCTACGGATCTGTGTGGGAAAAGAGCAAGGGATTGGAAAACCATACACGTAGGTCGTTTGTTCGCAGGAGTTTGATCAATCCTTTCATTGCGAAGCCAAATTGTCCCTTCGGTGGGCTCGTCCATACCCACCATTAAACGAATTAGGGTGGTTTTACCACTACCAGAAGGGCCTACGATAGTAAGAAATTCACCCTCAAATATTTCAAGATTTATATTATCCAAAGCTGTAAAATCATCGAAGCGCTTTACAACATCTTTTAGATATAAAATAGGAGTTGTGGGCATTAATTAGTTGATGCTTAAAAATAGTTATAAATATAATAATATCAATAGTATATATAATCAAGAGGTGTTATAATACTGCACTCTTCTTCTAAAGTCATAAAACCCAGCAATTTCGCATTTCAAAAAGCTAATTCCAATGAAAGGCTAATCACTTGTTCTTTTTTAAATCTGCTTTCTAATGAGTGGTTTGAGTGAGCAATTAAATCCAAGACACCCCATTTACCAGCTAGGCAAGATCATCGACTGGGAATCTCTTGAGAATGATTTTACCCGTCTATACAGTCACAGAGGTCGTCCAGCCAAACCGGTTCGTTTAATGATCCCCTGTTTCTCTTAAATCAACTGCATGATCTTAGTGACGACCAAGTGGTTGAACGCTGGGTTGATAAACACTACTGGCAGTTTCTCAGCGGAGAGCATGAACTTCAGTGGTCTGCGCCGGTTGCCTCATCGGATCTCACCCATTTCCGCAAGCGAATTGGTAAAAAGGGTGCCGAGAGTATCTTGAGACTATCTGTAGACCTCTTCCATCCCAAAATCAAACAGGAAGAAGTAGTAGTTGACACCACAGTTCAGGAAAAAAGCATCACCTATCCTACAACGCAAAACTGGCCAAGAAGGTCATAGGCACCCGCAGGGAGATTGCCAACAAGGAAGATATTGCCTTAATGCAAAGTTACAGCCCTACTGCTCCGGGCCTGCTTCTTCAGACATCCAACCGAGAATCTACCAGGCTAAAGAAAAAAGCCCTAAAAGCAACCAGAAGAATCCGGTCAATCGGTCGAGTTATGCTACGCGAGCTACTACGCAAGATGAACGATTAACAGCTAAGACCAACAAGTTGAGACCCTGCTAAATGCCTCCAGCATTTTGTTTCAGCAGAAAAATGATAAAGATAAAATCTACTCTCTCCATGAACCTCACGTTGAATGTATTGCCAAAGGCAAAGCTAACAAGGCCTATGAATTCGGGGACAAGGTCTCTATTGACAGATCAAGAGACATCGGAATTATACTTGGTGCTCTAGCCCTACCGGGAAGTCCCTGTGATGGTCATACCATCGATGTGCTACTCAAGCAACTCAAACGAATCAATGGTACACAGGCTGAAATCCTGATCGTTGATCACGGATATCCAGGAGAAAAATATTTTGGAAAAACTCAGTTCTTGACTGCTTCACTACCAACTCAAGACGACACTGAATACAAAAAGCGTAAACAAAGCATACGATTCAGAAAAAGAGCTAGCATAGAGGCCTCAATCAGTCATTTAAAACAAGATTGCCGCTTAGGCAAATGTTTCCTAAAAGGTGTAATTGGAGACCAAACTAACTTAACACTTGCTTATACAGACTTTAGCCTAAGAAACTGGATCCGGTCTAGACTGGATATCTTTTTCAACCTGTTTTATAAAACAATCAAAAACATGAGTCTGCAGTGACTTCGACCATTTATCCAGTTACTTTTTTATCACGAACTGTTTTTTAGGCATCAACTAATTAATTCTAAAATTAGTGAATGGAGACTCAGAAAATATTCTTATCCAAGCCTCCATTCAAGTTACATTACCCGCGTTTTGCTGAGTTGTATATTTTACCCAACTCATCATATGAAGGAACAACATCATAATCTAAGGAGCGGTCCATTTCTTCGGACAAACTGTCCCACTGAATAGCATCAAGTTCTTTAGAACTGTACATAGAGAAAACCTTTTTGTCACCCATTTGTGCAACAGGATTATAGGTCCCTTCTGCAAAACCTACTGCCTTAGCGATTTCAGGTTTCTGGACGAACTCTAAAAAGTCTTCTGCCAAACTTGTAGGGTTAGGATTATTGACCAATGAAGTCAACTCAATCCAAACAATACCCCCTTTCCCACCGACTGGGCCAGTATTCGGGGTAATTCCTCTTATATTAGTTGCACCATCAAGACGTGCTGGAGAAGCGGTATAAGTGCCGCCTGTAAAATAGGCGTCAATTTCACCATTTATTAGTGCTGTATTCATTGCAACAAGATCATCGGTCAAAAGTTTCGCTCCTCCGAATATACCTTTGGCGGTTTTTCTGAATTTATTTAAACCAGCCGAATCCATCTTAGTAAATGGATTTTGGTCACCTGTCAAGCACATGTGCATTATATTCCAATTGTCGTAAGTTAGAACTCCGTAACGTCCTTTCATCTTAGAATCTAAAAACAACTTAAAGCCTTGATCTTCTGCATATTTCCTACTAATTTTGTTCGTGTTAACTACAAAACTAAACGGGCCAAAACGCTGGGTCATCCCGATTAAGGCTCCATTATCTGCAAACGATAGTGGATATGGTCCTTGGAATTCAGGAAGCATTTTTTCAAAATAAGGCAAGAATCTTTGCTTATTTAAAGGTTTAATTAGTTTTTCAGGATAAAGCTGAGCTTTAGCCCAAGGCTGATTGACATTAATCAAGTCCCATACTTTAACCTCACCAGCTCTTAACTTATTGATCATATCAGGGTCAGATGTACCGCTCTCTGCTCTGATAGTAGCATCTGGGTTTTTAACTCTGAATGGCCCCAAAACATCATCAGAATTGTACCCTTCCCAACAGAGAATGTTGAGTTGGTCATTACGCGCAGCCTGAAGTTGTCCCAATGGTCCCAGCATAGTCAGTCCTGCTGCCCCAACAATGCCTTTTGTAAATGATCTTCTACTCAGTTTCATACTGTCTCCTATTTTGAGTGATAGTGATACGCAGAATGTAATAATTACTTTGATTTCATTTAGACATTCACTATTGTGAAATCGTTAAGAGATTATACGGGTAAAAACTCGTAAATTTTCACATGGATAATCTGCCCTACACCTTGCCAATTCAAAATTTGAATTGTTGAACACAAGTTCCATGGCATATAACTGATTTTACAAGAACATCTTTTAGCAAAATATAGATTTTATGAATAAAATTTACCTACTCAAACAAAATTTTAGTTTTCTCTGCTAAAACACAAAGCTTTTTTCAAGCTTTGATCATAAAAGCTACAGCTCAATTCAAAGATAAGGACATTCTATAAAAATT
>Ga0257113_1000400_pt1 | contig 14286 bp, 14 predicted proteins | sample LP_taG_4_FD_191568 | JGI IMG/M metagenome (GOLD analysis project Ga0257113, IMG submission 191568) | Marine microbial communities from Northeast Subartic Pacific Ocean, Canada - LP_J_2015_P26_2000m | ecosystem: Environmental > Aquatic > Marine > Oceanic | place: Canada: Northeast Subartic... | reverse complement strand
TGGTCATATTTTTAAGTTGGGTAAAGTTTATTCTGAGGTAATGAAGGCAAATGTATTAAATGAAAAAGGTAAGTCTGTTGATTTATTTATGGGTTGTTATGGAATTGGGATATCAAGACTTGTTGCGGCAGCTATAGAGCAAAACTATGACAAGAAAGGAATAAATTGGAATGAACATATTGCTCCATTTGAGGTTAATATTATTGCAGTTGGCTATGAAAAAGATCGCTTGATAGCAAAAGCTTCTAATGAATTATACAGGGATCTGTCTGATATGGGATACGAAGTATTGCTTGATGATAGGAAAGATAGTTATGGAATAAAAATAAAAGATTCAGAATTAATAGGAATACCTGTAAATATAATAATAGGTAAATCTTATAAAGATAAAGAAGAAGTTGAACTTAAATATAGAGATGGAAGAAATTCAATTAATCATATTGATGAAATTAAAACTATCTTTAATCATTTTAAATGATGTCGACTAACTAAATTCTTTCAATTATTGTTGCATTTGCTGTCCCACCACCTTCACAGATTGCTTGAAGACCATATTTACCTTCCCTTCTCTCAAGTTCGTGCAATAAGGTTGTCATTAGCTTAGCTCCTGTCGCACCTAGAGGGTGACCCAAAGCCATAGCTCCACCATTAACATTTAATTTTTCTCTTTCAGCGTTTAGCTCAATAGCCCAAGCTAATGGAACTGGAGCAAATGCTTCATTTATCTCATAAAGATCAATTTCTTCTATAGCCAAATTAGCTGACTTAAGGACTTTATGGGAAGCAGGGATTGGACCTCCTAACATCATTACTGGATCATCACCTACAACGCTAATTGCTACTATCCTTGCACGAGGATCTGTCTTAATTTTCTTCAAACCCTTATCATTGCAAACCATCACTGCAGCCGCTCCGTCTGTAATTTGGCTTGCATTTCCAGCAGTTATTACGCCACCTTCAGAAATTGGATTCAATCCAGCAAGTGCTTCGATATTTGCATCATACCTAATACCTTCATCTACATATATCATATCTGTTTTACCTTCAGCATTTTTAGCCTGTACAGGTAAAATTTCACGATCAAAGTGTTTTCCTTCAACGGCTGCTATTGCTTTTTGATGACTACTAAGAGCAAATTCATCAAGATCTTCTCTTGATAAATTCCATTTTTCAGCCATGATTTCTGCGCCTGCAAATTGTGAAAAGAAAATACCTGGGTATCTATCTTTCATTCCTTCTGAGTCAAAAGGCAAGCCATGTCCTGCATCATATCCATCTTTAATACTTGCTCCAATCGGAACCATGGACATAATTTCTACTCCACCGCCAATTACAACATCTTGGGTTCCAGACATAACTGCTTGAATTGCAAAATGAATTGCTTGTTGAGAAGAACCACATTGCCTATCAACTGAAGTTCCTGGAACTGATTCAGGAAGAGTTGATGCAAGAATTGCATTTCTTGCTACATTTCCTGATTGTGCACCAACTTGGTCAACGCATCCAAAAACTACATCATCTATTAGTTCAGGATCTATACTAGTTTGATGAACTAACTCATCAAGAACTTTAGCCCCAAGATCAGCTGGATGCCACTGACTTAAACTTCCATTTTTTTTACCACCTGCTGTACGTACTGCTGAAGCTATATATGCATTATTCGACATAACTCTCTCCTGTATAGAAAGAGTATCTTAATCAATTTTTAGTTAACTTAACAATATTTAGTAATTTACTTTTTAGCTTTTTTCTTGATTGATAAAATATAAGCTTTTCTAATTTGTTGAACTAAATTAGTACGTATCTTTTTGTTTTCTCTTAAAAACTTACTGGCATTGATCTTGCCTTGTCCGATTTTTTCTCCATTATGGCTATACCATGATCCTGACTTCTCAATTAATTCAAGCTTCTGCCCTAATTCTATAATCTCACCTTCAGTGTTAATACCCTCTCCATACATAATCTGAAATTCTGCTTGCTTAAATGGAGGAGCTACTTTGTTCTTAACTACCTTAACGCGAGTTTCATTACCAACAACTTCTTCACCTTCTTTAACTGCCCCTATTCTTCTAATATCAAGGCGGACTGAAGAATAAAATTTAAGAGCATTGCCTCCTGTTGTGGTTTCAGGATTACCAAACATTACCCCTATTTTCATTCTGATTTGGTTAACAAAAAGAACAAGTGAATTTGATCGTTGAATATTTCCCGTAATTTTTCTTAATGCTTGAGACATTAATCTTGCTTGAAGTCCAATATGGTGGTCACCCATATCACCCTCAATCTCAGCTCTAGGAGTTAATGCTGCAACTGAATCTATCACAATTAAATCAACGCTCCCTGACTTAACAAGCATATCTGTTACCTCTAGAGCTTGTTCACCAGTATCTGGTTGTGATAATAAAAGTTCATCTACATTAACACCGAGTTTTTCAGCATAATTGGGATCAAGCGCATGCTCTGCATCAATAAAAGCTGCTGTACCCCCTGCTTTTTGACATTCTGCGATAACTTGTAATGTAAGTGTTGTTTTGCCCGAAGACTCTGGTCCGAAAATTTCTACCACTCTTCCCGTAGGCAAACCACCAATACCGAGAGCAATATCTAAACCAAGAGAACCTGTTGAAATGGTAGGAATATCAGCTACCTCACGATCTCCCATCTTCATGACTGTTCCTTTACCAAATTGTTTTTCTATCTGAGTTAGGGCCTCATTCAAGTTTTTTTCTCTATCTGACATCACATACTCCTTACTGTATATATATACAGTATATTACAAATATATAAAATGTAAATAAAATATTATCAAATTCATGCTGACATGTTTGCTAGTCATTGTTAGAATCCATATTTCATTCATCTTATAATGGTTTAAATGGCCTTCATAGTTACTGAATCTTGTATTAAATGTAAGCACACAAACTGTGTTGAGGTTTGTCCTGTAGATTGTTTTTATGAAGGTCCTAACTTTTTGGTAATTCACCCAGAAGAATGTATTGATTGTGCTTTATGTGAACCAGAATGTCCCGTAGATGCTATTTTTTCAGAAGACGAGCTTCCTAAGGATCAAATACCATTTATTGAAATTAATGCAGAACAGAGTGAAATTTGGCCAAATATTACTGAAGAAAAAGACCCTCTTCCTGAATCAGAAAAGTATAAAAATATAAAAGATAAAATTCATCTATTAGAAATATAGTAAATTGTTTTAAAGATGGAATTCTAATAAAGAATTATTTAGAGGTTTCCCATTTTTTCTAACTTGAAATCTTAACATTGAGGAAGATGATTCTGAGCTTCCAACATTAGCTATGATCATTCCTCTTGAAACTTTGTCGCCTTGTTCAACAAAAATTTTATCACAATGAGCATAAAGGCTCAGATATCCCGAAGGATGAGAAATCATTACTAAATTTCCATAACCTGGGATATCTGGTCCCGAAACCACAACTTTACCTTCACTAATAGAATGTATTGCTTGACCTTTGGGTTGTAAATATTTTAACCAATAGCGACCTTGCTTTTCAGGTTGTGCATTGCTTGTTAGGGGTGGATGCCATTTAATTCTTGTTTCCGCAACCTGTAAAGGCAATCTTTTTGTAAAAGAAAATTCTAGTCTTTGATTGGGATAAATAACATAAGGTTTTTCAAGATTATTTTTTAAAATTATTAATTGAGGATCTATTTCTAATTTTATTGCTATAGACCACACTGAGTCACCAGGTTGAACAATATAAGGTCCCTTTGGATTTCCATAAACTAAATCCTTAAAATTATCCCCCATATCATTTATCGAAGCACAACCAATCAGGGTAAAGGTTATAACAAGAAAAACAAATCTAAAAGGAATCATATTAAGAGATACCCCGAGGCAAAAATTAAACCAGAAAAGATAAACATTAGTCTTTGCTCATATATTAAGAATAAATTTAAAATGAATTTAGGAAGAATAATAAGCGAGATTAAACAACCAATTCCAAAGGGAATCAACGTTTGAAGATTAAAATTGGCAATGCCTTGAATTACAACTGGATAAACTCCAAGAATTACCAAAACTGCACTTCCAGAAATACCAGGAATCAAAAAAAATGAAAATGCTAAAATTCCTGATAAAAATAAATACAATCCAGTTATTTCACCTGCTACAAAAACCATCTCTTGAAAAAAGATACCACTCAACGCACCAATGAGAAAAAAAACTAATAAGAAAAAATCTTTTAGTAATGGTTTAAAGAAATTAACAACATATAAAGATGAAAGAAGCATCAACCATCCAAGAGTTAATAAAAAGGACTTTTCATAATTAATAATTAAATATTCAATCCCATTTGAAAAAATTATCACTGAAAATACCATTGAAATAACTAAAGGAATAAATAAAGACAGCTGAAATGTTCTTGAAAGCTTTTGAAGATCAAAGGTTAAATTACGAAATTTTAATTCACTCAAAATGCTCATTAAATTTTTGTAAATTTTAAAAATAACTGCCACTGTTGACCCAGAGATTCCTGGGATCAATTCAGCAACACCCATAAACAAGCCTGCAACTAGATATTGAATTTGTAGATTAATCATTTAATTTCTCCATTAGAGGTTCCCGATAACATAGGAACAAATGCAACATCTTCATAAATCTCCTCTTTGTATTCTGCTTTGCTTGCTTTAGTAATTACAAATAACTTCTGCTTATTTTCAAAACCCACTGGAATGACTAATTTTCCACCCACTTCTAAAAACTCCAATAAATCTTCTGGATATTCTTTAGGGGCTGCTGCACAAATAATTCCATCAAATTTTTCTGATACCCCCCAACCCTCATAGCCATCAGCATGTTTTACTGAAATATTTCTTAATTTTAGCTCTCTTAGATTTTCTCTAGATTTAATAACTAAAGGTTTAATTCTTTCTACAGCAAATACCTCTTTAGCAAAATAAGACAAAATTGCAGACTGATATCCACACCCAGAGCCAATTTCTAGAATTCTATCAAATACTTTTCCTCTTTTACTGGTATGACTGATTAAATACTGAGTCATTTTTGCAACAATGTACGGCTGAGAAATGGTTTGTTTATATCCTATCGTTAAAGCTCTGTTTTCATAAGCCCTACTCCAAAGTGCTCGATCTAAGAAAATATGCCTAGGAACCTGACTCATAGCATCAAGAACTCTAAAATCCTTAATCCCCATCTCTAAAAGAAGTTGAATCATTTGATCTCTTACTCTAGAGAATGTAAACCCAGTGTTATTCATTTATAAAAATATCTTCAAAGTCTTGCCAGCTAGATTGGGCAGCTGTTAAGTTATAATCTAAAATAGATATTGAAATATAACCTTCATCAACTGCTTGAACATCTGTATTCATTTGATTTGATAAAAGCGTACCAGAAGACCCAAAACTATAAAAACAAGAAGCCTCTTCTTTTCTTATAAGATCAGGTGTATCTGGTATGCCCCTTATTCCTACTTTTGTTAACTTTTTTCCTTTAATGTTTGATTTATCTAGGTCTGGAAAATTTACATTAACAAGCAGATTTTTATCTTCAGGTAGACTGGTTGCTTGATTAATAATAATTGCTGCTTCTTGAGCAAAATAATTCAAATTTTTAGGCTCAAATGATCTTATTGAAAAAGCTATTGGAACATAATTTAATCTTCTCCCAGCTATAGCAGCACCGATCGTACCAGAGTAAAAAATATCCTCTCCTAAATTTGCTCCTAAATTTATCCCTGAAACGATCATATCAATTGGTTCTGAGATGATAGAAAGTAATCCAAGATAAGAACAATCTGCTGGCGTTCCTGAAACTGCATAAATATTTGTATCAATTGCTTCTACTTTAATTTCTTTCCTAAGGCTAATTGCCGAGCTCATGCCACTACAATTACTCTTTGGGGCTACCAAAAAAACTTTATGCTCTAAAGAAAGTTCTTCATGAAGTTTTGCAATACCGACTGCATCAAAACCATCATCATTTGTTAATAGAATATTCAATCCATTTTCTCCAATGCAGCAATAGCATAGACAGCAATCCCATTCCCTTGACCAATTGCTCCCATTCTTTCAGTGGTAGTTGCTTTAATGCCTATTTCAGATTCATGAATTTTTAAAAAAGATGCTAAAGCGGTCTTTATTGCGTCCACAAATGGTAAAATTTTTGGTTCTTCACATACGATTACAAAATCAACATTTAAAGGTTTTAATTTTCTTTCTAAAAGTAAAGCTAGGCTCTTTTCAAGAATTCTCAAACTATTAATATTCTTATTTAAACTGTCTGTATCAGGAAAGTAATAACCAATATCATTAAAGCCTCCTGCCCCTAGCAATGCATCAGCCAAAGCATGTAACAATATATCTCCATCAGAATGAGAAACTATTGATAAATTACAATCTATTGGAATACTTCCTAGGACAATTCCATTACCAGATTTAAATCTATGAAAATCAATACCTCTACCAAACCTAATATCAGAGGAAAATGTTTTAGGTAAATCAGAATTAAATGTAATCTTAGAATTCTCTCTATCACCTGTTACAGCCTTAACTATAAAACCTGCTTTTTCTAAAGCCTGAGCCTCATCGGTTATGCTTGCATTTGAATTTATCAATAAATTTAATGACTCAAATAATGCCAAAGAATGAAAAATCTGGGGGGTCTGAACAAGGAAAAATTCATCGCGATCAACTGAAACAAACTGACCTTTGCTTCTACGCCTAATAGAGTCTGCTATTGAAATGAGTGGATAAATACCATGAACCTCAGAATCTTTAATCAATTCATTGAGTAAGAAATTAAAATGATCAACCTTTAACCAAGGGCGAACTGCGTCATGAATAACAATAAAATCAACTTCTTTTACATTCATTTTAGATAAAGCATTATTAACTGAATGACTCCTAGTTGGTCCACCAGGTGTAATAATTACCTTTGAGTTATTAATAAACGATTGGGAATTTATTTGATTATCTTTAGGGTCAATTGATATATAAACCTTCTGAATCTCAGACATTGAAAGAAAAAGATTAACGATTTTTTCAAGTACAGTTTCGTGGCCTATAAGATTATATTGTTTTAGATCTGAACTACCAAAACGCTTTCCAATTCCCGCTGCTGGGATAATAGCTTCAATTATATTTTTTTGGCTCATCGATACTTTGCTTCTGAAAACTTAGATATTCTTCATTCTCGTATATAAGATTTAATTCTTCTCGAGCAAACTTTTCTGCATGAGCATCATTTTTTTGCCTGCTTTGAATTTCAATTTCAAGGAGATTATTCTCCTCGCTAAGTAAATTATTTTTTTCTATTAAAAATCTGTTCTCTTCCTGTAATTCAAAAAAGCTTTTTTTGCCATCTATTCCAAAGAAAAGATCAAAAGTAGCAGCTATTATCAAAATAATAAGAAGTAGATTTAATATCTTAACCAAAGACATTTTTTGCAAACTCTAGATTCTTTTGCTCAGCTTCTATCCATAACAATCTATTATATTTTGCTACTCTATCCGATCTACATGGAGCACCTGCTTTAATTTGACCGGTGCCTAGCCCAACACATAAATCAGCTATGGTAGTATCCTCTGTCTCTCCAGATCTATGAGATATGATGGATGTATATTTATTTAAATTCGCTAAATGGATAACCTGAAAAGTCTCAGTTATAGTCCCAATTTGATTAAATTTAATTAAAATTGAATTTGCTAATGATTGATCTATGCCTTTTTTCAACTCATTAACATTAGTAACAAAAAGATCATCTCCTACTAATTGACATTTAGATCCAAGTGCATCTGTTAGATTTTTCCAGCCAGAAAAATCATTTTCATCCATCCCATCTTCAATTGATACAATAGGATAGTGAGAAACTAGTGAATCGAGATAATTTACAAATTCATCAGAATTAAATTCTTTTTCCTCGCTATTAAGGTTATACATATTATTTTTATAAAATTCTGTAGCAGCACAATCAATAGCAATAGCAACTTCAACCCCAGGTTTTAAATTATTCTTTTCAATTGCTTGAAGAATAAGATCAATTGCTTCTTGGTTAGAATTTAAATTAGGCGCAAATCCTCCTTCATCACCAACGCCAGTTGTTAATTTCATTTCTAAAATTAAACATTTAAGGTGTCTATAAATCTCAGTGGACCACTGCATGCATTGAGAAAAAGATTCTGCTCCAATTGGGATAATCATAAATTCTTGAATATCAATATTATTATCTGCATGCTCTCCACCATTGATAATATTAAACATTGGCATCGGCAACCTCATTTTCAACTTAACTCCATTTATACTTTGGAAAAGTTGATTAGAATATTTATACAAAGGAGCATTCATCACTTTTGAACCAGCTTTTAAAACTCCTAAAGAAACACCCAAGATTGAATTAGCTCCAAGGTTTGATTTTGTAGCAGTATCATCAAGCACAATCATTTTTTCATCTATTTCTTGCTGTTCTCTTACATCCATGCCAATCAAAGCAGGTGCAATAATATCCTTAATATTATTTAGGGCCTTCTGTACTCCTTTTCCCATGAAATCTTCTTTACCATCCCTAAGCTCTAATGCTTCTCTTTTTCCTGTAGATGTGCCACTTGGAACCATAGAAATAGCTGAAATACCATTCTCAAGCTCTACCTTACAAGAAACAGTTGGAATTCCTCTAGAATCAATTATTTGAACTGAATCAATAGATTTAATTTTTGACATTATTCTCCTTTTTCTTGCTCTTTAATAAATTTATCAAGAGAAGATAATTGAGATAAAACTGAAAAGATTTTGTCTGATGAAATTGCACAAGGTCCATCACATTTAGCTTCATCTGGATTTGGATGTGCCTCAATAAATAATCCTGCAATACATTGACTCACACCAGCTTTTGCTATGGGAAGTAAGAACTCTCTTCTGCCGCCTGCTGCATTTCCTAGACCTCCAGGCAATTGGAGAGAATGAGTAACATCAAAGATAACAGGCACGTTTAAATCTTTCATTATTTGAAAATTTAGCATATCCACTACTAGATTGTTGTAACCAAAAGAATTTCCTCTTTCACATAATATTATTTGAGAATTACCTCCTTCAACACATTTCTCAATAACATTTTGCATCTCAAGAGCTGATAAGAATTGAGGTTTTTTGAATTGAATTATTTTCTTAGTTTTGGAAGCTGAAACCACCAAATCAGTCTGTCTACATAAAAAAGCAGGGATTTGAATAACGTCACATATTTCTGCAACTGGTTTAGCTTGAGTAGGTTCATGTATATCGGTAACCACAGGAACATCAAATGAATTTTTTACTTTTTCTAATATGCGTAATCCTTCCTCAAGACCCGGCCCCCTATAAGAAGAAATAGAACTTCGGTTAGCTTTATCAAAAGAGCCTTTAAAAATCCAATTAATATTTAAATCATTTGTAGCTTGTGCAAATTTTTCTGCAACCCGCATTACTACTGATTCTGATTCCAAAACATTAACTCCACCCATTAATGTCATAGATTCTTTATTACCGATTTTAAAATTCTTTAAATTTATAACTTTCATCTTTTTATCTTAATAGCTTTTGCAATGAAGTCATTAAAAATTGGATGTCCATCTCTAGGGTTAGAAGTAAATTCTGGATGAAATTGACATCCTAAGAACCATGGATGCTTAGAAATTTCAATCATCTCAGTTAATTTTCCATCCACAGAAGTACCTACAATATCCATGCCATTATTAATTAAAGTATCTTTATATTGCGGGTTAACTTCATATCTATGTCTATGCCTCTCTATAATCTTCTTCGTTTTATATAACTTATGTGACAAAGAATCTTTTTTTATTATGCACGCTTGCCCTCCGAGTCTCATAGTTCCACCTAAATCAGAATTTTGTGACCTATGCTCTGTCTTACCAGATGCATCCGTCCACTCGGTAACAAGGCCAATGACAGGATATTTAGTTTTTTCATTGAATTCAGAGCTATTTGCGCCCTTTAGTCCAAGAATATTTCTTGAAAACTCTATGATAGCAATTTGCATTCCTAGACAAATACCAAAGTATGGTAATTTATTAATTCTTGCATACTCGCAGGCTTGAATCATTCCTTCAATTCCTCTGCTTCCAAAGCCACCTGGAACTAAAATACCTTGAGAATTACCGAGAATTTTAGATACATTTTTTTTATTAATTTTTGCTGCATCTATCATATTAATTTGTACTTTTGCTAAATTAATAATCCCTGCATGATCTAAAGCTTCATTCAGTGATTTATATGAGTCCTTTAGATCAATATATTTTCCAACAACAGCTATAGAAACTTTTTTCTTAGGCTTAAGCTTGGCATTTACTACTCTCCTCCAATCATTAAGCTTTGGAGATTTAACTTTAAAAAGATTTAGTCTTTTAAGTAAGATTCTATCCACTCCTTGCTCATGGAGAAGCAAAGGAATTGAATAAACTGTCTCTACATCATGCATTGAAATAACGCTTTTAGGGTCAACCGAACAAAACAATGCGATTTTTTTCTTTTCATCACTAGGTAATTCTTTTTCCAACCTACATATAAGGCAATCAGGCTGTAATCCAAGTGAGCGGAGCTCCTTAACAGAGTGCTGTGTAGGTTTTGTTTTTAACTCTTCTGCAACTTGGATAAATGGAACCAATGTTAGATGAGCTAAGGCAGTAGCGGATGCTGGCATTTCTAACTTCATCTGACGAATAGCCTCGATAAATGGCTGACTTTCAATATCCCCTACAGTGCCACCAATTTCTATAATAGCAATATCTGAACCTCTTGCTCCAGCCTTTATTCTTCGCTTTATCTCATCAGTAATATGAGGAATTACTTGAACAGTCCCTCCAAGATAATCACCTCTTCTTTCATTTTTAATAACTTCCTCATAAACCTTTCCAGCAGTAAAGTTATTCTTTTTGCTTGCTTGAAATCTTACAAACCTTTCATAATGACCAAGATCTAAATCTGTTTCAGTGCCATCATTTGTTACAAAAACTTCTCCATGCTGAAATGGACTCATAGTCCCAGGATCTACATTAATGTATGGATCAAGTTTATTGAGTGAAACTTTTAATCCCCTTGCTTCAAAAATAGCTCCGAGAGATGCTGCTGCTATACCTTTTCCAAGTGAGGATACCACCCCGCCGGTGATAAATATGTACTTTGTTTGAGCCATCAGTTTTTAGTTTTTGATGGGAATACAGAATATCAGATTATGATACTAATAAAAACTAATTAAGCAGATTCTTCAAATAAAGGTCTAGATAAATCAGCCCAATCAATTTCAGCATCACTCTGCGATGATGCATATTCAAGGATACCAAGATCCTCAAATTTATCTTTAACAGAGTCTCTTAAAAGACCAACTCTTCTAAGGTTAGGCATAACCCTTTGAAATAAAAGTTTTTGAAAATGCTTATTAATATCCGTTCCTAACTGGAATTGCCTTGCATCCTCAACATCCCATCCAAAGCGCTCAAAAACATCTACTGATAACAATCTTTCTCGACTTATCAAACAAGCCTCATATGCAAATTGAGCTCTTTCTTCTTTTTCTTTCTCAGTCAAGGTAGAAACATATTCCTCTAAATAATTTATGCCAAAAGTAACGTGTCTTGCCTCATCTCTAATAATTAAACCCAACATATCATATAAAACTGGATCTCTAGTAAGTTCTCTAGATGTTTGAAATGCTGCTAAAGCTAGACCCTCTATTATTAATTGCATACCAATAAATTTTAAATCCCATCTTGGATCTGTGAGAATCTTATCTAAAATTGATTTAAGAGCATTTCCAACCGGGTACATCATTTTTATTCTAGTTTGAATATACTTATTAAAAGCTTCCACGTGTCGAGCTTCATCAAAAGTCTGAGATGCTGCGTAAAGTTTTGCATTATAAGTGGGTGCGCACGATGCTAATTGAGATGCAACTAAGAGAGCTCCTTGTTCCCCATGAAGAAACTGACTCTGACTCCAAGAAATTCTATGATTCAGAAAATCTACTTTTTCTTTATCAGAAAACTTTTTATACGGAGGATAATCGTCCCAAAAAATTTCTGGCGGCTCAGTTAATTCCTCAAAAGGCCTTGACCAATCTATATCAAGCTCAACATTCCAATTAAGTTTTTTTCCAAGCTCATAAAGCTTTTTAATTCTATTGTCTTGAAGCGTGTAATCCCAATTATATGATCCAGTTAATGGAGTTTTAAAAATCTCAACCACATCATCTGCAGCGCTCTCTGTCATGAATGAAGGTAGTTCATCCTCTAAAAGAACTTTTCTAGAACCATTTTCTACATATTTTATTTTCATACATTCAAGTATTGTTTTTTCACTCTAGGGCTTAGTTTGGTCATAAGCTCATAAGAAATCAAATGGTTTGTTTCTGTATTCTTTGTTATAGGTAAATCAGGTGACCAAAATTCACACCAATCTCCTATTGAACAGTCACTTATTTCTGTTACATCAACCGAAATGAGATCCATACTCACTCTTCCTAGAACCGGAGCCATTCTGTTGTTAACCCTAACTAAAGTTCCATCAAGTGCAGTCTGAGGAAAGCCATCTGCATATCCACAATAAATAATGGCTAAATTAGTTGGACGATTTGTTTTGATACGGCCTCCATAACCGATTCTTTCTCCTTCTTTTAAATTCTGTATAGAAATAATTTGACTGCGAAAAGTCATAGCTGTTTTTAAATTTAAAAAATTTGGCATTCCACCATACATTCCAATACCGATTCTTGACCAATCATGCCCATAATCTGAAAAATTCATCGCTCCAGAAGAATTTAAAACACTTCGTAACATTTTTTTACCAACCTTTTTCCATGCATCTTCAAACAAAGATAACTGAATTTTATTTAATTCATCATTAGGTTTGTCGGCACAAGCTAAATGAGTCATTAAAACATTAGAATCCTTAAAGAAGGCACTAAATTGATCTAAAGTATTAACTGAAATGCCTAGTCTATTCATCCCGGTATTTATTTTTAACCAAAATACCAAATGATCTAGATATTTTTCTGCTAATGGTAATTGAGATAAAGAATGTAATGTTGTCCAAATATCATTTTTCTTTAAAAAATTATAATCCTCTAAAGAGTAGACACCTTGCATCATTAAAATTGGTTTTTTTGAGGTCTGTCTTATCTTTTTCGCTTCTTCTAGTCTAACTACACCAAATCCATCAACACTGCCTTCAAGCGCTTTAGTTATCATATCAAGATCATGTCCATAGCCATTGCTTTTTACAATACCCATAAATTTAGAATCTTGTGGAAGGTGATTTCGAATAATATTAATATTATGTCGAACTAACTCATAATCAATAATGAGTTCTGAACTAGGTTGCATCATTGAATCGAATCGTAGTAAGAGTCTACTGCAAAATCTTCGAATCTTGTATATTCTTTTAAGAAGGTAAGAAGTACTGTGCCAGTTGGTCCATTTCTTTGCTTCGAAATATTTATTTCTACCTTGTTCCCCTGTTGAGAATCTTCATCATAAGCTTCATCTCTATATATAAATAAAATTACATCAGCATCTTGTTCAAGTGCTCCAGAATCCCTTAAATCAGACATGACAGGTTTCTTATTTGGGCGCTGCTCTACTGCACGATTAAGTTGCGATATAGCAATCACTGGAACTTTTAATTCCTTTGCAAGCATCTTTAACGAACGAGATATCTCAGAAATCTGGTTAACTCTATTTTCAGTTGATCCGGGTATTTGCATTAATTGGAGATAATCAACAATTATTAGTGAGAGCCCGTTAGGTTCCTGTCTATGAATCCTCCTAGCCCTAGCACGTAATTCCATCGGTGATAGCATTGAACTGTCATCTACATATAAAGGAAGATCTCGAAGCTTTGAAGAACATTCAATAAATTTTTTTAATTCATCCTGATTCATGGAGGCTGATCTAACTTTCTGTTGATCAACTTTAGCATTACTGGCTAGCAATCTTATGGTTAAAGATTCTGCTGACATTTCTAAGCTAAATACTAAAACACCTCCTTTAATATCCTTATTAATTAAAACATTTTCTACAATATTCATACCGAGTGAGGTTTTTCCCATACTGGGTCTACCAGCAATAATAATAAGATCAGCTTTTTGTAAACCTTGTAACTTTTTATCTAAATCCTTAAATCCTGTTGAAGCACCTAAAAGTGATGATCCGCTATTTGAAATTTCATTTAATCGATCAATTGAATCTGGTATCAATTTGTCTAATTTTTGAATATTAGATACTGTCCTGCTTGCCTCGTCATTTAGTGAA